>LULE01000708.1_pt1 | contig 25307 bp, 29 predicted proteins | sample 728231 | NCBI WGS metagenome assembly LULE01 (sample SAMN03860297, study PRJNA289734) | marine metagenome | biome: seawater column; feature: ocean; material: water; isolation source: Red Sea water column Station 192 - depth 10m | place: Saudi Arabia: Red Sea | collected 2011-10-15 | depth 10 m | reverse complement strand
ATTCTTTATTTGACTGAAAGGAATTTCGCTTTCAGAATGTATTAATTCTGCTGATTTTGAACCATTTTTTTTTGCAACTTCAACTAATCTGACTGAATTGGATGAGTTACGGCTACCAATTACAAAAAACATCTCACATTTTGAGGCAATTTTTTTTACTGCTTCTTGTCGATTTGTTGTTGCATAACAAATGTCCTCCTTTTTGGGCTCATAAATATCTGGAAATTTAGATTTTAGGACCTCAATTATCTCTTTGGTATCATCTACAGAAAGAGTTGTTTGAGTAATATAAGCCAGTTTTTTGCTAGAATTATTAATATAATTATTAGCATCTTCAGTGTTCTCAATTAAGTCTATTGATCCTTTAGGTAATTGACCCATAGTACCAATGACTTCAGGATGATTTTTATGGCCAATAAGGAGAATGTGCATTCCTTGTTTCTTAATATTTTCAGCTTCTCGGTGAACTTTTGAAACTAGAGGACATGTAGCATCTACATAAGTCATTTTTAAATTTGATGCATTTTCTGATACTGATTTTGGAACTCCATGAGCAGAGAAAATAACTGGTCTAGTTTTATCTTCAATCTCATCAAGCTCCTCCACAAAAATTGCGCCTATTTTCTTTAAACTTTCTACAACATGTTTATTATGAACTATTTCATGCCTGACATAAACTGGAGAACCATATTTATTTAAACTTTTCTTAACAATTTCAATTGCTCTATCTACACCAGCGCAAAAACCTCTGGGTGCTGCTAAAAAAACTTTAATTTTATTATTTTTCATTTTTCTCAATTAAGTATTCAAGCAATATATGTGGAAATGTTAATGAGGCCAATCCAATAAATATTACCATATTCACACTTTCATTTAGTTTAAACTCATGATTTAAAAAATTTAAAGCAACTATAAAAATAATTCCGGTTATAAAAGTAAGTGGAAGCGCTTTTTTAATAAATAGAAAAATTCCTTTTTTAAAATTTTTATTAAGTTCAAATATCAGTTTAATGGAATGTCTAAATGAATGTAGAAAGCAGAAATAAATTGTAAATGCAAGTAAAGGGTTTAAAAAAATATTTAAAGTAATTATTGAAAAAAAATCCATAAATAAAATGGACTTTTCATCATAATTTTTATTAAAAGATAATATTAAATTTGATATAAATGATAGAAGAAGTAAAATTACTAAAAACTCAGTTTTAACTAGCAAAGTATTAGATAAATCAAAATTTATAGAATTAAATATTTCTAAAGTTTTATTTTGATTAAAGAGTAATGGTGAAACTATTATAATTGATCCTTTAAAAGTTTTTAATAAAAAACTTTGTTTTTGATTTTTACTTATAAATTCTGAGTCTTCCTTACCAAAATGGTAAGACGCAATTATCAAAAATAATAGCAATAAACTTTGTGGAAATAGTATCCACAACAAAATAATGCCTAAACCAATCAAAATATATACCAAATAAAAGTAAGAAATATTTTTAATTTTTAGAATTTTAATTAATTTTCTTCCTTTAATATTATCCAAAGCGCCATGTGAAACACCCAAGATTAAAATTAAAAAAAAACATATTAAAATAAATGAATTTGATCTCAAGTAATCAAAAGAGGATAAAAAAATGCACGATATAAAAAAAATCAAAGAGTGATTATAATTAATTTTTTTAATCATTTTTGTTGGAATATAGCTTTTAAAAAAACTATTTTGGGCATTTTTAATATAATTGATAAATCTTCACCCAAATGACTTTTGTTGGATAAAAAATTTATAATTGCCTCTGATTTCGAGTTGAACATTTTATAAAATACATTAGGCATAATTTTTGGACTTTTTTTTAAAACTCTTAAGAAAATTTTATCTAAAAACTCATATTTTGTGCCTATTTTGAAGGCTTTATTAGATCTAAATTTTTCTATATTTTTTGCTAAATATTTTGATTGTTCCTGAATGTTTAAAAACGTATATCCCGTACTTAGCCTAGTCATGCCACCTGCAGTTCCAATATTTACTAAATTTTGATTATTTATATTAGAAGTTCTAAATAAAGGGATTTTACCAACTTCTTTGTACTTAATCCTATAATTTTTAAGATTAAGATGATTTTTGATATAATCTATAAGTTGTTGGTCGTATTCTTTTTCTTCTTGATTGTTCATTGTTGATAACCATGTGGTTTCAACTAGAGCTTTATTTTTTGAAAATGGAAGAGTATAAAAAAAATGAACACTGTCCTTTTGATCACAATCAAAATCCATAAGATTCATAATTTCTTCATCAAAAAATTCTTTATCAGTTTCAATTTCATATCCACAAAAGTGTTGCCAAAGCTTATCATCAGTTTTACTAATTTCTGGAACGCTATTAAAAACTATAGAAGAATTTGTGTTAATCTCGTTTTTGCTTTTAAAAAAATAAATATTTTTATTTTGTTTAAGTTTATTTAAAATTTTATCATAGAACAAACCACTATCTATTGATTGATATGGATATTTATTACAATCCTTATATAAAGTTCCATCTTTAGAATTAACTGAAAACTGTTTCCAACTTTTTATCACACAATCTTCAAAATCATGTTGATTTACTTTCCAAAAAGACCAAGTTTTGTCTCTAAAATATCTATCTCTATTATCAATTATAGCTAAAGATCTACCTTTTAATTTTGAATTAATTTCTAATTGATAGGCTAAAGATAATCCACTACACCCCCCTCCAATAATTACAATATCAAAATCTTTCATTTAAATTAATCTCTTCCATGATAATTTTGTGCTTATTTTGAGTATAACCTGTTTCTTGATTAGTCATTAAGCTCAGCTTAATCATATCCAATAAAGATATTAAAGTTTGTATAATTTTACCAAAATTATTTACAAATATTTTCCCAGAATTTTTATACTCTTCAAAATTACTTTTTTTTTTAATTTGAAATCCTATTTCTCTATACACTCTTCTTGCGACACAAATTGAAAATCTTAAACGAAAAGGAATATCTTTTATGTAATAAAAACAACTTCTGTAAAAAGTTTCAGCAAGTTCCAAAGTATCTTTGATCTCTTTGATATCAGACTTTATATAATATCTATTAAGATTTTTATCTTCAATCACATCTCTAGATATATTTGTTAATTGCATAGCTATCCCTAAATCGATTGCGGCTTTAAAGGCACTCTCTTTTTTAACATTAAGAATTTTTGCCATCATTAATCCAACAGTTCCAGCAACTCTATATGAATATATCAATAATTCTTTTTCAGACTTCAATTCTACTTTTTCCTCTAAATCACTTTCAACACCATCAAATAAATCATAAATAATATTTGTAGAAATATTTGTATCAGCAATTAATTTCCACATTTTTTCAATTATTGGATTTGAGAAATTTTTTGATTTAAAGTCATTTTTAAATTCTTTGAATTTTAATTTCTTAGTTTCTAATTCTCCAGTTTCATCTGCAATATTATCTAAATATCGACAAAAAGTGTATAAATCAGAGCACTTTTGATAAGTCTCTTTATTTAGAAAAAACCCTGCCCAACTAAATGATTTTGCATAAATCGATAAATAGTTTTGATTATTCATTAGAGTATCTTGTCTAGTACCTTCGCTGAAGACAAAACTCCTGGTACACCTGCGCCAGGATGCGTCCCTGCACCAACAAAGTATAGACCATCAAACATCTCAGATTTATTATGAAATCTGAAATATGCTGACTGAGTAAATTTTGGTTGTATTGAGAAGCCAGAGCCAAATTTTGTATTTAATTCTTTTTCAAAATAATCAGGAGTTAAATAGAAGTCCTCTACAATGTTTTTTCTAAGATCTGGCATTAAATTTTGCATTTTATCGATGACCAGATTTTTCATTTCCTCACCTTTCTCACTCCAATTAATGCCAGACTGATTATTAGGCACAGGAACCAAAACATAAAAACAATCATGACCTTTTGGTGCCATCGCCTCGTCAGTAGCAGTAGGTCTATGTAGGTAATAGCTTATATCTTTATTCAATATTTTATTATTAAATATGTCATTTAAATGTTCCTCGTATTTTTCTCCAAATTTTATGGTGTGATGCTCAATATTTTCATATTTCTTTTTTGTACCAAAGTAATACACGAATAAACCCATAGAATATTGCATACGTTTCATCTTATACTTAAAAAATGTACTTAATTTTTCATTCATTAGACTTGAATAAACTGCTGGAGGATCTGCATTACAAATAACATTATTTGCATCTAATTCACTTCCATCATCAAGCTTTACAGACTTAATTTTTTTATTTTTTGTAATTACTTCTACAACTTCTTTTCCTTTTATAATTTTAATTTTTTCTTCGAGCATAAGTTTTTCTAAACCACTTACTATTTGACCTGTGCCACCCATGGAGTAGTGAATTCCCCATTTTTTTTCTAAATATAATATCAATCCATAAATTGATGTCGTGGTGAAAGGATTTCCTCCTACCAATAAAGGATGCATGCTCAATAATCTTCTCAACTTATCATTTTTAACATAAGAAGATACCAAGCTATACACTGATTTATAGCTTTTTAGTTTAAGCAATGATGGTATTTGTTTAAACATAAATAAAGGTTTATCAAATGGGACATCTGATAATTCAGTAAATCCTTTATCAAATATTTTTTTTGTAAAATTTACTAAGTTTTTATATCCAATAAAATCTTCTTTACTTATTTTCTCAATTTGAACTTTCATTTTCTCATCATCACCTGAGTAATCAAATTCACTACCATCTTCAAAAACAAATCTGTACCAAACATTTAAAGGCTTTAATTCAATGTAGCTTTTTGAAGTCTTATTAAATAATTCAAAAAGTTCCTCAATTAAATAAGGGGCTGTAATAACTGTTGGACCAGCATCAAACGTAAATCCATTTTTTTTAAATACTCGCGCTCTTCCACCCAAATCATTATGCTTTTCAATTAAAGTTACATTATGATTTTTTGCTCTCAATCTTAGCGCTGAAGCTATACCCCCAAAACCAGATCCAATTACTATTGAATTCATCTCTTAAATTTATCTTATTTTTGAAAAAAAACGAACTTTACAATATCGGTTACGAATTAACCTTTTTTAATTCAATTTTGGTTTCCTCAAGATTTTTTTCAAATAGTATATCTAACTTTGATTTATCTACCGAGGTTGATATTGTTTTTTTAACTGCTTCGATTGCAATCTTTATGGATGTATCTTTGATATCTTTAATTGCAGCATCTTTCATTTGAGAAATTTTTATATTAGCTAAATTTTTCTTTATTTCCGCTGATTTTGAGAATTTTTCACTCATATCTTTTGTAAGTTTTTCAGCTTCAATGTTTGCTTGGTTAATAATTTTTTTCTTTTCCTGTTCTGCAGAATTTAATTTGCTTTGCGCATCATCTAACAGTTTTTTTGACTCAGATCTTAATTTTTCACTCTCATCAATTTCGTTTTTAATGTCAACGATCATCTTCGTTAGCAAACTATTCACATTTTGAGGAACTTTTAAATAAATTAAGCCTACAAAAAATATTACAAATGAAACAGCTACCCAAAAAGTTGCATCAAACATTTTTTCTATTCTCCTTAGAATTATTTGTTAGATCATTTACAATTGATGAAATGTTTTCTTTGTTGATCTCTTCTCCAATGAGTTGTTTTATCAAACCCGAAGAAGTTTCTGTGGCTATTTTTTTTATATTCTCTGCCGAACTTTTATTTAAATTTTGAATTTCTTTTTCGGCAATTTCTATTTCTTCCTCTAAACTCTTCTCTAATTCAGATCTTTTTTTATCTATATCATCCAGTACTTTTTGACGAGCCTCATTAAACAAATTTTTTGCCTCTAGTTTGCTATTTAAAATAATTTTATCAAATTCTTTTATTTTATCTTCACTTTCCTCTCTTTGTTTTTCAGCAATCTCTATATTCTCCAAAATTTGTGACCTTCTACTTTCTAAATTATCACTTATTTTTGGCAGTATTACCTTCGACAAAATAATATACAAAGCACCAAACGTTATGACTAACCAAACAATTTGAGATATCCAAAACTCTGGATTTAATTGTGGCATACCTCCACTTTCAGCACTTTGTACTTTAGTAATTAGTACAAAGCTAAAAAGAAATTTAATAATTATTTTTTTTAGCATTAATTAAAATGCGAATAAAATAATCAGTGCAACTACTAGACCAAATAATCCAGTTGCTTCGGCTAATGCGAAACCTAAAAGCAAATTTGGAAATTGCTTTTGAGCCGCAGATGGATTTCTCATCGCGCCTGATAGGTAGTTTCCAAAAATTATTCCTATTCCTACTCCAGCGCCTGCAAGAGCTATTGCTGCAAGTCCTGCTCCAATCATTTTTGCTGCTTCTAATTCCATTATATCCTCCTTATAAGTTGTTAATGGTGTAAATTTAATGCATCATTTAAATAGATGCACGTTAATATTGCAAAAACATAAGCTTGAAGAAAAGCAACTAGTATCTCCAAACCTGTTAGCGCAACTGAAAAACTTAATGGTAGCCATCCTCCTACTATTCCAAGACTAACAACAAATCCTCCAAATACTTTCATCATGGTATGACCAGCCATCATATTTGCAAACAATCTTACTGACAAACTAATCGGCCTACTTAGATAAGAAATAATTTCTATTACAACAATTAATGGTAAGAGAACCATTGGAACTCCACTTGGCACAAATAATTTTAAGTAACCAAGGCCGTGTTTAATAAATCCAATAATTGTAACTCCAATAAATATAAAAGCTGCAAGCACAAAAGTAACAATTATGTGACTTGTAACCGTAAATGAATAAGGGATCATCCCAAACATATTGCAAAAGAGGACGAACATAAAAAGTGAAAATATAAATGAGAAATATGGTTTTGCTTTTGTTCCAGCTGTGTCACTGATCATTTTTGATACAAATGAATAACTTAATTCAGCAAGCAATTGCAATTTATCTGGTATTAGTGATTTTTTTTTTGCTCCTAAGTTTAAAACAATCAAAATAGCTATTGTACTAATAACCATAAATAAACTTGCGTTAGTAAATGAAATATCAACGTTACCTAATTTTATTTCTGGACCAATCCGGTAAACATTGAATTGGTTCATTGGGTTTGCTGCCATCTGTAATCTATTTTTGCATTTTTTTTGCGGTTTTAACCACGTTCATAATTCCAGCAGCCACCCCTACAAAAAAAAATATTAAAATTAACCATGGCTTAGTACCAAACCAATTGTCTAAAATAAACCCAATAATTGTCCCAACAGCTACTGCAGACACCAATTCTGTGCTCATTTTGAACGCTGTTCCCATGTTAGAGCTAGATTTTGGATTTTTTTGATCCTTGTGAACTTCTGCTTTATTTTTTGCAATTTTTAAGCGAGATTTGAATTCATCTTCTGACATTTGTCTTAAGCAACCATGCTCTCAGCTTTTTGAAGATCAACAGCAACAAGTTGGCTTATTCCTTTTTCTGGCATTGTAACTCCGTAAAGTCTGTCCATCTTTGACATTGTTAAAGCATGGTGGGTAACAATTATAAATCTTGTAGATGTTATTTTAGTTAATTCAGTTAACAAATTACAAAATCTTGTAACGTTAGCATCATCAAGAGGCGCATCAACTTCATCCAATACACATATTGGTGAGGGGTTCGTTAAGAATACTGCAAAAATTAAAGACAGGGCTGTTAAAGCCTGTTCTCCTCCTGATAACAAAGTAATTGATTGAAGTCTTTTGCCAGGTGGACTAACTAACATTTCTAGTCCAGCATCTAATGGATCATCAGAGTCAACAAGTTCAAGTTTTGCATTTCCACCATTAAATAATTTAGTATAAACTTCATTAAACTTTCTATTAACTTTCTCAAAAGCCTCAAGCAATCTTTCTCTTCCTTTTTGATTAAGCTCAGAAATACTTTCTTTTAGTTTAATAATAGCGGTTACAAGATCTTGTCTGTCTTTTTCCATTTTTTTAATTTCTACTTCATATTTTGAAGTTTCTTCGTCAGCTCTTAAATTTACCGATCCTAATTTTTCCCTTTGTCTTTTTTTCTCATCAAGCAACTCTTCTTGTGTAACCACATCAGGAAATTCAACTTCTTTTTCTAAATTTGAAAATTCTAACAATTTTTCTTCACTTAGATTTAATTCTGCACTTACTCTTTCTAGCAAATCACTTCTTCTCTTACTCAAACCATCTATAGTAGCACCTGAACTAGCTTTTCTCTCTCTGATCTCAATAGAATTTTCTTTTGTATCTTTTAATTCATTACTTAATTTTAATATTTTATCATCTATCTCTACAATGATAGTCTCATTTTCATTTTGTTCCTTTTCTGAAATTCTTAAACTTTCAGAAATCTGTCCTTTTTTCTCTGCTTGCAGTTGGGGCTGTTTTTCAAGATCATTCAATTTTAATGTTTGTTTATTTTTTCTATCGTTTAACTCCCTCACCATTTTTTCAGAATTAGTTAATAGATTTTTCCAACTTTCAATTTCTAGATCTATCTTTTGAATTCTTTCATTTCTTTTAACAGACTCTTTTTTAATATTTTGGTTATTGCTATAAATATCAGCGTATTTTTCTTGAAGTTTTTTAATTATTTCATTTGTCTCGTTCAATACAGTGATTTTATCACCTTCCTCTGCATCTTTAATTTTTATATTTAAATAAGATAAGTTCTCCTTACATTCATGTATCTAAAATTCTATCTACTTTATCTTGTTCTCTTTTCAAATTTTCTTTTGCAACATCTAGATCTTGATTAGATAATTTTTCAGTTTCGTAATATTTAGAATCTATTTCTATTAACTCGCCTTTTTCCTCTTTAAGTCTTTTTTCATTTGAGTTTGCATCAATTACAATACTTTTTTCCCTATCAATATCTTCATCAATCATTCTTAGTGAATTTTTTATAGACTTAATCTCCTCTTCAATTCTCTCATTTTCTTCATCAAGACTTTTTAATTCTAGATTAAGTCTCTGAATTTTAGATAGATTTTCAATGTTTCTCTCTCTAATTGGTGTTACCTTGTTAGTTTCATCTGTAATTCTTTTTTCCAAATTCTCTAATTGTGAATTAAACTCTTTAACTTGATCTTCCGCCTCAGTATTTATCTCATTTTCTAGTTTTATTTCATGATCAATATCTTTAAGTTTTAAATAATATAGACCTGCCTCAACTTTTTTAATTTCCTCAGATACTGATTTATATTTTGCAGCCTCTTCTGCTTGCTTTTGCAAATTTGCAAGTTGTCTTTCTTGTTGTCTTCTCAATTCGTCTGCTCTTTTTAAGTTATTCTCTGCTGCACTTAATCTAAGTTCTGCCTCGTGCCTTCTAACGTGTAAACCTGCAATTCCTGCTGCTTCCTCTAGTATTGCTCTTCTGTCAGCAGGTTTTGCTGTTACCAAAGCTCCAATTCGACCTTGGCTAATCAAAGATGGTGAATGTGCTCCAGTAGATAAATCTGCAAAAAACATTTGCGCATCTTTTGCTCTAACTTCCTTATTGTTTATGTAAAATTTCGATCCTTTATCTTTTTCAATTTTTCTTCTGATTTCTATTTCGTCAAGATCGTTGTACTGTATTGGTCCGTCTTTATTTTCATTACTTAAAGCAATAGATACTTCGGCAATATTTTTTGACGGTTTATTTGATGTTCCAGAGAATATTACATCTTCCATCCCAGAGCCTCTCATACTTTTTGCTGATGTTTCTCCCATACACCATCTTAAAGACTCAACAATATTTGATTTCCCGCAACCATTTGGACCAACAATACCTGTCAAACCTTCTTCAATAAGAAAGTTGGTTTTTTCTGCGAATGATTTAAATCCAGTAAGCTGGATTTTTTTAAATTCCATTCGCTAACTTATATCAGTTTTTCTATGTATTTTTTTAATTTTTTATAGTCTGTTGGATTATCAAACTTTTTGCCATTAATTATTAGAGTAGGGGTTGCTTTAACTTTATATTTTTTTACGGCATTGATTCGGTCTTCAAGTATATGATCTTCTACAGATTTATCAGCTAAACAACTCTCAATATCTATTTTGAAACTAGAATTTTCTATAAGCTCTTTTATGTTTTTGTTTGCATCATCAATTGAACCACCTCTTACCCATTCACTTTGCTTCTCATAGAGATAGTGTAAGACTTCAGAATTGCCGTCGTTTTTACAATGAGCAATTTTTGCTGCATTAAATGCTGCGATATCTAAAGGAAAATTTTTATATTCAATTGAAACAAAACCTTTATCAATAAACTCTTTCTTTAATTCTGGATAAATTTTCTTATGGAAGTTTGCACAAAAACCGCAGGTTAAAGATTCAAATACTACTAACTTGACTTTTGCATCAATATTTCCATCAATTATTGGTCTTACATCAGAACTTGAGATATTAGGGAATAAAAAGAAGGATAATAAAAAGGTTAATAAAATTTTTTTCATTTTTTTTTGTATAAATTGCTTAACTCTATTAAAGAATTTCTAACTTTTTCATTTTTAATATTACTTATGTCTTTTATGTGTTTGTTTTTTGTCGCATAATCAGGGCTTTTTTTGAGCTTTTTTTCCAAAAATCCATCAAATGTATTTAGTTTTATAGTTTGAACAACTTCATATCCGAAGAATGCATTCATTTTTTTTATAATTTCATTTTTAGAATATTCTAAGTTCACTTCAGACCCTCTTTTAACCATTATAGTCAAACAACTATTTTTTACCTTATTAGATCCCTTAAATGATTTTGGATAACATTCTTTGAATAATTCTTTACCAACTATATATTTCCAATTATCAAGAGTTTTATTATAAACATCTCCTTTTTTATTAAGTATTCTTTTTGCCTCTTTGGGTAAAGTATCCTTAAAAGATCTTAAACCTTGAATGGATTTATATCTCTGCTTAGTATTGTATTTAATATTCATATGACAAATCAAAACATACCAAAAAAAATTCTATATTGGTACGATAATAATAAAAGAGCCCTACCTTGGAGAAAAAAAGTTTCGAAAAAAAAACAAGAATATTTTACTCTTGTAAGTGAATTTATGCTTCAACAAACACAGGTTAAAACTGTTATTCCTTATTTTGAAAAGTTTATAAAAGAATTTCCAAATTTAAAATCATTGGCTAAATCAAGTGACCACAAAATTTTAAAAAACTGGGAAGGACTTGGGTATTATTCTAGAGCGAGAAATTTAAAAAAAACTGCAATAAAACTATTAAAGGACTATAAAGGTGAGTTACCAGAAGATATTGAAACACTTAAATCTCTCCCAGGAATTGGTGAGTATACTTCCAGATCAATTTTGGCAATTGCACATAATAAGCCTTATATTCCAATGGATGGAAATGTTGAAAGAATACTAAAAAGAGTTTTTTTACTTAAAACTGATTATGAAATATCCAAAGAAAACTTAAATAAAAAAAAATCCTTTTTTGGATTTTCAAAAAGATCAAGTGATTATGCACAAGCAATCATGGAGATAGGAGCATTAATTTGTAAGCCTTCATTGCCATATTGCTTTCGCTGTCCACTTACACAAAATTGTAAATCTTATAAGAAAAAAGATTTTTTAATCAAATCTAAAAATAAGTTTAACAAAATAAAATACTTTGAAGCAAATGTGAATAAATATAAAAATAATTATTTATTAATAAAAAATAAAAAATTCAATTTTTTAAAAAATTTGATTATTTTTCCAATGATAGAAATAGATGAGAACAAATTTGAAAATTCAACTCAAAAAAAAATAAATGTAAAAATGTCAAATATGGATATGAAAATAATTATTAATAAAAATATTAAAGTTAAAAAAACAAATAACAGTATAATGTTGAACAAAGAAAATATTAAAAATTATATTTTACCTTCATTTACAAAAAAAATATTAAATTCAGTATCACAATAAAATGAAAAGTATTGCAATAGTTGGATCTGGAATTTCTGGTCTTTTTCTCGCAAACCTTTTAGAAAAAAATACCTCTTTTTCTTATAAAATTTTTGAAAAAAAACCCTCATTAGATTTAAGCGATGGTTATGGGATACAGTTATCAGTAAACAGCATTAATCTTTTAAATAAAATTGGATTTCAAACAATGAATGCGAGCGAAGTATTTTTTCCAAAAAAAGTAAATTTCTTTGATGCAAAAGTGTTGGAAAAGATATGTGATATTGACTTATCTCAATTTAACTTTGAGAATAACAGATACACAACATTAAAAAGATCAAAATTAATAGAATTTTTGTTAAGTAATATCCCAAAAGATAAAATAATTTTTAACTCTGATCTCATTAATATTGAGGAATATGAGAAATTAAAATTATCTTTCAGCGATAATACCAAAGAGGAATTTGATTACATAGTTGCAGCTGATGGAGTTTATTCAAGAACAAAAGAAATTTTATTTAAAAAGGAGGGTACACCAAAGTATTTTAATTCAATTGCACTTAGAGGGAATATTCAGAACTTCGAAAATTCAGATATTTCACTATATTTAGGGTCAAATTTTCACTTTGTAATCTATCCTATCAATCAAAATAACGAATTTAATTTTATATCGATAGTAAGAAAAAAATTAGTAGGATCTGAGATTACAAATAGAAGTCTATTTAAAGATAAAATTTTTATAAATAACTTAATGAGCCAGATTTCCTCAAAATCAGATTTAAATTTATCTGAGTTGGTAAATGAAATTAAATGCTTTCCAATTTTTGTGAGTAAAAAAATTAAAATACCCAATAATAAAAATATATTTTTAATGGGTGATGCGTTCTTTTCATTTCCACCCTCTTTTGCGCAAGGAGCATCACAATCAATTGAATCTGCAAATGATCTTTTCAATGATCTAAATAATAATTTATCAAATTATTACAAAAAAAGAGTTTTAAAGACGAAACAGATAAATTATAGATCTTCCATAAATCACCATGCATTCCATATTGCAAATCCTATAAATGTTTTTTTTAGAAATATTTTTCTTAAATATCTTTCTAAAAATAAAAGTTTTTTAGAAAATTATTTGGGTAAAATTTATAAGAATTAAGCTCTTGGCCGTAGACGTTGTCTAAGTTCATCAATAGGCTTTAAACTATTTCCTACTTGATAATGCCAATAGGTCCAACCATTGCAGCTTTCTGCGCCTAATATCTGAGCAGCTACTTTGTGAATAGATCCCTCGTTCTCTTTATGTTTAATACTTCCATCAACCATAACTTTTGCAAATACTTTCTTTTTTTGGTCGTAAATTTCTGTACCAGGCTTTATAACACCTAATTCAATTAATGAACCAAAAGGCACTCTCGGCTTTGATTTATTATTCCGGAGTGTATCCAAATATTCATCCATAATAATTTTAGTATTTTTTATCCGTTTGTTCGCAGCTTCAAAATATTTTTTTTCTTTTTCTATTCCAAAATAAGATCGTCCTAATTTTTTTGAAACCACAGCAGTTGTACCTGATCCTAAAAAAGGATCTAAAATAAAATCATTTTTATTTGTAGAGGCTAATACTACCCTATGTAGTAAAGCTTCTGGTTTTTGGGTTGAATGTACTTTCGTTCCATTATCTTTTAATCTTTCTTTACCGTTACATATTGGTAAATTCCATGTGGATCGCATTTGTAGATCATCGTTAAATGACTTCATTGATTGATAATTAAAAGTATATTTTGACTTTTTACTTTTTGATGCCCAAATCAATGTTTCGTGAGCATTAGTAAACCTGGTACCTCGAAAATTTGGCATAGGGTTATTTTTACTCCAGATTACATCGTTTAAAATCCAGAAACCAAGATCCTGAATTATTTTTCCTACTCTAAAAATATTATGATAACTGCCTATGACCCAAATAGACCCATCTTTTTTTAATACTCTATTTGATTGTTTTAGCCATTCGTATGTAAACTCATCATAGGATTTAAAACTTTCAAATTGATCCCATTTATCATCCACTGCATTCACTCTAGATCTGTCTGGTCTAATTAAACTGTTTTGTAATTGTAAATTATAAGGTGGATCTGCAAAAATTAGATCAAATGTTTCATCAGGAATTTTTTTTAATTCTTTTAGACTGTCCCCATTTATAATTTTGTTCTGTAAATTTTTAACTATCATTTTTAAAAAAGTAATTAGACTCCAGGGTAGATTCCGCGTCAACCAGAGATTGAAAAAAATAGACTCTACTTGTTGTAAGTTTTACTTATGACTCAATATGTTGTGTATAGGCCTAAAGTTTTTTCGATGATGCTTCGTTATACCAAATTTCTTAATGGCTTTTAGATGTTCTTTAGTTCCATATCCTGCATTTTTATCCCAAGCATATTCTTTAAATTTTTTGGACATATTTGTAATTAGCCGATCTCTTGCAACCTTAGCAATTATAGATGCTGCCGATATTTCAGATATTTTTTGATCTCCCCTAATTACAGACTTAAGTTTGTAACCCTTCATTTCTGGCGATTTATTTCCATCAATTAATGTTGATGTAGGTTTTATTTTAAGTTTTTTAATCGATCTTTTCATGGCCAATAAAGATGCATTTAGAATATTTAATTTTTCGATCTCTTTTAAAGAGGCAGATCCAACGCTCCAGATAGAGTTTTTTTTAATATATTTTTCTAAAATATTTCTTTTTTCTTTTGAAAGTTTTTTAGAATCTTTAATCTTACTTTTATCTATATTTTTTTTAAATATTACTGCAGCAGCACATACTGGACCAACTAAACTTCCTCTTCCAACTTCATCAACTCCAGCTACCTTTTTCATTATTTAAAAAAAAAATGATAAATAATTAATCCAATAAATAAACCCTTGAAGAAAGATATCAAAACTAAACTATAATCTGAAAGATTAAATTTTTTTTTAAAAAAATTTAAGTACTTTTTGTGCAGTCCTATCATAAATTTATAATTTTATTTCTAATTCATCAATTTTTTTTCTTATTTCTTTAAGATCTGTCCAAGAGTATTTTTTTTGCTCTGGTTGCCTTAAAAGATACGCTGGATGAAATGTTATCATTGTTAAGTAGCTTTTATTGTTTATAATCACATCTTTCCAATTTCCTCTTTCTTTTGAAATTTTAATTTTTGATCCAAATAACGACTCCATTGCAGTGCTACCCATTAAAATTAAAATCTTTGGATTTATTATTGATATATGTTTTCTTAAATATTCTGAGTATCGTGTTATTTCAGCAGGCTCCGGTTTCTTTAGCTCACAATTTTTGATATTTTGTAAATCATTTTTTAGTTTTGCTAAAAGAGAAATCTTATCTTCTACTTCTGGTTTAGTTTTAAATCTATTTATCGGTTTATCGCTAAAGATGAATTCTATTTCGTTGGGATCATTGAATTCATTTAAAATGTCATTTTGATTTTTTTCCTCTAAAGTCATAAATTAAATAATGTTCTTAAAAATTTTTTATATTATTTTTGCTCTTTTATACCAAACTGTAGGTTATACTAAAACAAGTGATAAAAATGATTTTAATTATAAGTACCTTTCAAGCTATTTTTCTGCGCTAATTTCATTTGATAATCAAAAAAATAATAAAGCCTTAGAATTTTTTGAATCTTCAAAATATCTCAAAAAAAAACATAACAACTATTTAAAAGAATACGTATATTCTCTTGTTCTAGATGGCCAAATTAAAAAGGCTGTAAATCAAATAAAATCATCGCGTAACACGAAGAATTCAAATTTTTTTGAAGGTAAGCTTTTAATAGTCTTAGATTTGATGAATAAGAAAAAATATGTACAAGCTTCAAAAATTATTAAGACTTTTAATTTGTCTAACGAAAATACCTATGAGTTTATAATTTTTAAAACTTTAGAAAGCTTCAATAATTTATTTAAAAATAAAAAATTACAGTATTCAACAAGTGATTTTGGAAAGTTAAGTTTGATTGTGAATGCTTTTCAAAGTTGCTATCTGAATTCTAATAAAACAGATAGTCATTTCTTAAATTTAATTAATTCTGCTGAAGGAGATTACTCAAGATATTTATTTTTTTATTTATCAAATGTAATTGAAAATAAAGACTATAAAACTGCAAAACAAATATCAAAAACAATTGAACCTTTTTCGAGTACGTTATTGATATCCCAATCAAAAAAATGGATAGATAATGAAAATTATAAAAAATTTAATAAACATTTTTCATGTCAAAATGAAAATGATATTTTATCTGAATTTTTTTTCCTGATATCTAACTTATATTCATCACAAAATATTATTGAAACATCGAATTTTTATTTAAGTGTATCTAATTACCTAAACCCAAAATTTTATTTTAATTTATCTCTATTGGCAGAAAATTATTATGATAACAACAATTTTGATATTTCGAGGGAAATATTAGAAAAATTCAGTTCAGAGGATGAAATTTATTTTTGGTACAAAATAAAAAAAATTGCTCAGATTATTTCTGAAGAGGAAAATGATGATAAATCTTTAAAATATATTGAAGATAATATTTCCNNNAGTTTTAAATCAGATTGATAAAAATTCAAATATGTATGCGGATGTTTTATATAGAAGAGGAGGAACTTATGAGAGATTAAAAAATTATTCAAAAGCAGACAAAGATTTGTTGATGTCTTTAAATATTCGACCTGATCATGCCTACACTCTCAATTACCTTTCGTATAGTTGGCTTGAAAGAAATATTAAAATAGAGCAAGCTATGCAAATGTTAATGAGGGCTTACGAGTTAAGAGAGAACGACCCATATATAACAGATTCAGTTGGATGGGGATATTATTTGATTGGCGATTTTATAAACGCAGAAAAATACTTAAGAAAAGCTGTTGAATTAATGCCAGATGACCCAATTGTTAATGATCACTATGGAGATGTTTTATGGCAACTAGATAGAAAATTACAAGCGAAGTATTTTTGGGAACACGTATTAGAACTTGAAGATACAGAAGAAGAAATGAAAAAAGATATTGAGAATAAACTTATTGATGGTCCTCGTAAAATATAATCGATGAGATTTGACAAAATCCGATCCTACGCAAAAATAAATATTTCTTTAGGTGTATTAAAAAAATTAAAAACCAAACATCATAAAATTGAGAGTTTAGTGAGCTTAATTGATTTATATGATCAAATTTACATAAAAAAAATTAAAGGTAATGGTCACAAAATATTATTTGATGGAGAATTTTCTAATGGAATAAATAAAAAAAATACTGTTTCAAACCTTATTCAAATATTAGATCAAAAAAAACTTTTAAATAATGAAAAGTATTTAATTAAAATTAGAAAAAATATACCTCTTAAATCAGGTTTAGGAGGTGGCTCAATGAATGCAGCAAGTATCTTAAAATATTTGATTAAAAAAAATAATATAAAACTTAAGCGTAATGATATTTTTAAAATCAGCTCAAAGATAGGTTCAGATACTATTTTAGGCTTAAACAAGAGTTCAATTATTTCAAAAGAATTGAGAATAAAATACGCTAAACTTAAATCGCCGCTTCATTTAATAATAATTAAACCAGATTTTGGTTGTTCTACAAAAGATATATATTCAAGGGATATAAAATTATTTGTTGAAAAATTAGATAATGTTTTATTTACCAGAATGTCTGGGTCAGGATCTTCAATTGTCTTATACTTAGCTACAAAAAATAATGCAAAAAAGGCTCAAAAAATATTAAAAAAAAAATATAAAAACTATTGGTGTATTTTATCTAAAACTATATAAAGCTTTTTTTTTGTGTTATACGAAAATAATTTTGGGGTGTAGCCAAGTGGTAAGGCAGCGGTTTTTGGTACCGCCATTCCTAGGTTCGAATCCTAGCACCCCAGCCAAATATGAACAATATATTTACTAAATTTTTTAATTTTAAAAAAAAATTAAATCAAAAAGAAATCTTATTTCAAAATATTAAAAATACATCAGATGTAAAATCTATTTTTAATGCAATTTCTAGTCATAATGAATGGAGCGATATAAGATATGTTGGTGGATGCGTAAGAAAAATTTTAAATAACGAAAATTACGATGACATAGATTTAGCAACAAATCTTAATCCTGATCAAGTAAAAGAATGTTTGACAACAAATAAAATCGAGTTTTTTGAAACCGGGATAAAACATGGAACAATAACTGCAAGAATAGGTAATCAAAATTTTGAGATAACCTCTTTAAGGAATGATGTTAAAACAGATGGAAGACATGCTGAAGTAATTTTTACAAAAGACTGGAAAGAGGATTCGATCAGAAGGGACTTCACTATAAACTCAATATATGCCGATATTGATGGAAATTTATTTGATCCAAATAATGGAGTAGAAGATCTGCAAAATGGAACAGTAAGATTTATTGGAAATTCTTATGAAAGAATTCAAGAGGATTATCTAAGAATCTTGAGGTATATAAGATTTTTTCTTTTGTATAGTAAGAAAGATCACAGCAGTGAAATCAAAAAGACCATAAAACAAAATATTAGCGGTGTTTCCAATCTATCTAAGGAAAGATTATTAGATGAATTAAATAAAATATTTAAATCAAGGGCTTTATTTAAAATAGTTAAGGATAATTTTTCGTATGAGATTATTTCACTTATTTTTCCTCAATTGATTAATCTAAAAATATTAAAAAAATTAGAAAAGAAAAAAGAAGAAATACTAATAAATAAAAGTTTCGATTTTTTATTAGCTCTATTAATTATAGACGAGACAGATAATGCAGATTATTTTCTTTACAAATTCAATCTATCTAATGACGCTAAAAATAGAATAAAATTCCTAAAATCTAATTTTGAGTATTTAAAAGAAAAAGATTTTTTTTCAAAAAAAAACCTTGAGAAAATCTTTTATTATAACAATAAATCAAGTGTAATTGATTTAATTGACTTTGAGTTAATTAAAACAAATACAATGAAAAAAAAATTAATTGAGCTTAAAAATTATTTTCAGAAAAAAGAAAAACCAGTTTTTCCAATAAAAGCAAAAAGTATAATGGAAAAATTTGATATAAAAGAGGGTCGTGAATTAGGGCAAAAACTCAAAAATTTGGAAAATATTTGGGTAAACAATTCATTTAGTATTACAGATAAAGAAATTGAAAAAACTTTTTCTAATTAAATATATTTTACATCAATAATTTCAAAGTTTTTTACTCCTGCTGGCGTATTTACTTCCACAAGATCTCCTTTGTTTTTACCAATTAAACCTTTTCCTATGGGAGATTTAAAATAAAGTAACTTTTGTTTTAAATCGGCCTCGTCTTTACCAACAATTTTGTAATTTATTTTTTCATTTGTATCTAAATTTTGTAGAAAAACAGATGAACCAAAAATTACTTTCCCATCATTAGAAATCTTTGTTACATCAATTACGTTAGCTCTTGCTATAATATCCTCAACTTCTTGAATTCTTCCCTCATTATGAGACTGCTGTTCTTTTGCAGCATGATATTCTGCATTTTCTTTTAAATCTCCATGAGACCTTGCCTCTGCAATTGCCGCAACTATTTCTGGTCTCTTTTTTTCTTTAAGAAATATTAATTCCTGTTTTAGTTTTTCTAAACCATTAACAGTGATAGGTTCTTTTTCCATTTTTTATTTCCATTTAGCAATTGGTGGTAGAGACATTAATATACCTTCAACATTTCCACCTGTTTGTAGTCCAAATTTTGTTCCTCTATCATATAATAAATTGAACTCAACATATCTACCTCTCTTCAAATATTGAATTTCCTTCTCCTTGTTAGTCCATTTTTTTTTTGATTTTTTTAATATTATCTCTCTGAAAATATTTTTAAAACATAATCCTACTTCTCTTACAAAAGCAAAATCTTTCTCCCAATTTTCCTTTTTATAATCAAAAAATATTCCACCAATGCCTCTTGGTTCATTTCTGTGTGGTAGATAAAAATATCTATCACACCATTTTTTATATTTTGAATAATAATTTTTATTATGTTTATTACACGCTTTTTTTAATTCAGAGTGAAACCACTTTTCTAAATTTTTATCTTTTAAACATGGTGTTACATCCATACCACCACCAAACCAACCATGAGAAGTAAATATGTATCTTGTATTAAAATGCATTGCAGGAACATTTGGATTTTTCATGTGCATTACAACAGAAATACCAGATGCCCAAAAATTTGGTTTTTTACCTGTTCCAGGAACTTTATTTCTAAATTCTTTTGAGAATTTTCCATAAACTTCTGAGAAATTTACACCAACTTTTTCAAAAATTTTGCCATTTTCAAATATTCTAAATTGACCTCCTCCTTCGTTCGATTTTTTTCCTCTTTCCCAGTTTGTTATTTTAAATATATTTTTTTTACCCTCTAATTCTTCAATATCTTTACACAAAACCTCTTGAATAGTTTTAAACCAGTTTCGGGCTAATTTTTTTTTTATTTCATTATCCATTTTGTTTGCCTTAAATTTTCAGAAAGGGTTATAGCAACCGATACAGCTAGGTTTAAAGACCTTTTTTCTTTTATCATTGGTATTTTAATTTTATTCTTGATTTTTTTGTGAATTGAATCTGGTACTCCAGCACTTTCTCTACCAAAAAGTACTGTATCATTTTTTTTAAATTTGAAAACATCAAGACCTGTCTTAGCTTTGGTTGTCATGAGAATAACTCTTTCACCTTTCTTTTTTGCAAAAAAATCTTCAGAGTCTTTGTAAAAAGTAATCATTTTTTCGTCTAAATAATCCATAACTACTCTCTTAAATCGTTTATCATTAAAGAGAAAACCACAAGGTTCAATTATTTCAAGATGCGCCCCAAGACATGAGCATGTTCTTATAATCGAAGCAGTATTTTGAGGTATATCAGGCTCGTAGAGAGCAATTTTAGGTCCAGAAAATAACCGTTTATGTGTCATTGTTACCATAGAAAAATATCTTTTTTCTTATAAGAAATCATATATTACCAAAGTAATAAATTAATAAAGATGTCGGACAAAAACGATAAAAAAAAGACAGAACGAAGAGATTTCCTTTTTACAGCAACAGCAGCGGCAGGAGCTGTGGGAGTTGGAGCAGCAATTTGGCCAGTAGTAGACCAAATGAACCCAGATGCATCAGTTAAAGCTCTAGCAAGCACAGAGGTTGATATTAGCTCTGTTCAACCGGGACAATCTCTTACAGTGCTTTGGAGAGGAAAACCAGTTTTTATTAAAAGAAGAACAGATCAAGAAATTCAGAAAGCTAGAGAAGTAAGTTTAGGAGATTTAAAACATCCAGAAAAAGATGAAGATAGAGTTAAAAAGCCCGAGTGGCTTGTAATGCTTGGAGTGTGTACCCATTTAGGTTGTGTACCTCTTACAGATAAAGGAGACTATGACGGATGGTTTTGCCCATGTCATGGATCCCATTATGATACCTCTGGAAGAATTAGAAAGGGACCTGCACCAACTAACATGGAAGTTCCAAAATATGAATTTGTAAATAATAACACTATTAAGATTGGATAATAAAATATATGAGTGATCACGAATACACGCCTAGTTCAAAATTTGGAAAATGGTTTAATGATAGACTGCCGTTATTATCGCTTGTAAATCATTTAACTGATTATCCAACACCAAAAAACTTAAATTATTGGTGGACATTTGGTGGAATATTAACATTTTGCTTAATAACTCAAATAGTAACTGGATTAGTTTTAGCTATGCACTACATCGCACATGTAGATCATGCATTTAGTAGTGTTGAACATATTATGAGAGATGTGAACTATGGATGGTTGTTAAGATATGTGCATGCAAACGGTGCATCAATGTTTTTCTTAGCAGTTTACATTCACATATTTAGAGCTTTATTTTATGGATCGTATAAAGCTCCAAGAGAAATTATTTGGATTATTGGAATAATTATTTATCTATTAATGATGGCTGCAGCCTTTATGGGGTATGTACTACCTTGGGGACAGATGAGTTTTTGGGGAGCAACTGTAATTACAAACTTATTTAGTGCAATTCCACTTGTCGGTGAAAGTATAACAACATGGTTGTGGGGAGGATATTCTGTTGATAATCCTACTTTAACAAGATTTTTCACTCTTCACTATTTACTACCTTTTTTAATTTTAGGGTTAGTAGTTTTACACATTTGGGCGCTGCATGTACCAGGTAATAATAATCCTGTTGGAATTGATATTAAAAAACCATCAAAAGATACAGTTCCATTTCATCCATACATAGTAATTAAAGATGCATTTGCCCTATTAATGTTTTTAATCATATTTGCTATGTTTGTTTTCTATTCACCCAATGTTTTAGGACACGCAGATAATTACATTGAGGCAAATCCTTTAGTGACTCCCGCGCATATTGTTCCAGAGTGGTATCTTTTACCTTTCTATGCAATTTTACGTTCTGTTCCTGACAAGTTGATGGGAGTTATAGCAATGTTATCAGCTATTTTAATTTTAGCAGCTTTACCTTGGTTAGATACATCAAAAATAAGATCTGCTGTTTTCAGACCATTATACAAACAATTTTATTGGATATTAGTAGCCGACGTTTTAATTCTTGGATATGTAGGAGCAATGCCTGCAGAAGGTCTATATTTATTAATTGCTAGAATAGGAACAATTTATTATTTTGCTCACTTTTTAATTATTCTCCCAGTATTAGGCCTTAAGGAAAAAACACTACCTTTGCCATTAAGTATTACAGAGCCAGTTTTGGGAGGCTCACCAAATCTTGCGGCCGCTAGAGATAAAGTAGAGAAAATCAGTTAAGTGAGAAATATAATTAAATTTTTAATAATATTATTTCTTATCTTAAATTCGAAATCCTTTGCTGCAGAAAATACAGCAAAATTTTTGGAGACAGACTGGACATTCAAAGGTCTTTTTGGAAAATTTGATAGAGCATCATTACAAAGAGGATATCAAGTATACACAGAGGTTTGTGCTTCATGTCATTCAATGAAGTATTTAAGTTATAGAAATCTATCTGAGAAGGGTGGACCAGAATTTTCTGAGGCTGAAGCAAAAGCTATAGCAGCGAGTTTTGAGGTAACAGACGGTCCAGATAGCACTGGAGAAATGTTCACAAGACCAGCAAAACTTTCAGATAAATTTGTAATGCCATATGCAAATGATGAGGAAGCAAAATCTGCAAATGGTGGAGCTTATCCACCTGATATGTCTGTTCTTGTTAAAGCAAGAAAGGGTGGAGCAGATTATGTGTATTCTTTATTACTTGGATATGAGGACCCACCTTCTGGCATAAAATTAGATGATGGTGTTTATTATAATAAATACATGTATGGAAACAAAATAAAAATGCCTAATCCATTATCGGATGATTTAGTAGAGTATTCTGACGGTACAAAAGCAACGCAAGAGCAAATGGCTAAAGATGTAGTAAATTTTTTAATGTGGTCAGCTGAGCCTCACCTAGAAACAAGACATAAAACTGGATTTAGAGTTATATCTTATTTAATTATTCTTACTGTTTTGGTTTATTTTAGTATGAAAAAAATATGGTCACGTGTTGAATCTAAAGTTTAGTACATCGCCATCTTTTACAATATAATCTTTACCCTCTAATCGCATTTTTCCATTTTCCTTAGATTTTACCCAACCTTCATTTTTGATGAAATCATCGTACGATATAGTTTCAGCTCTTATAAATCCTTTTTCAAAATCAGTGTGAATTTCTCCTGCTGCCTTAGGTGCTGTACAATTTTTTGTTATAGTCCATGCTCGCGACTCTTCTGGACCAGATGTAAAAAAGGTTTCTAAAGATAGCAAATTGTAACCTTTCTTAATCAAATTATTTAGACCAGTTTCCTTAATATTAAGCATTTCCATAAAATTTTTCTTTTCATTTTTATCAACTAAATCATTAATTTGATTTTCTATATCAGCAGATATTATTAACGTGTTATCTTCACCAAATGTTTCTATAAATTCCTTTGTGTAATTATTTCCTTTTTCGATACTATCTTCATCAACATTGCACACATAAAGCTTTGGTTTAGTCGATAATAAACCGCATATTTTTATATCTTTTTTTTCAAATTCATTATCAAGCTGTTCCAATTTCTCATCGTTATTTATTAATAACATTGCTCTTTCTAAGATTTTAATGTGATCCTCTTCAATGTTTTTTCTATTTTTTTTATCCAATCTCTTTTGAATAGATTCTAAATCTGCAAGCTTCATTTCTGTTTCTATAATTTCCAAATCTCTTACTGGATTTACATCAGGGTTGACATTTTGAATATCATCTGAATCAAAACATCTAATCATGTGGATTATTGCATCTACTTCTCTTATATGGGATAGAAATTTATTACCCAAACCTTCTCCTTTCGATGCACCTTTGACTAAACCTGCAATATCAACAAATGATATAGTTGTGTAAATTTTTTTTTTGGATTTTGAAATATTTACTAAATTATCTAATCTCTCATCAGGAACTGGAACTAAACCGATGTTAGGGTCGATTGTACAAAAAGGAAAGTTAGCCGCCTGTGCTTTGCTAGAGTTGGTTAGTGCATTAAATAGAGTAGACTTACCCACGTTAGGTAATCCAACTATACCACATTTAAAACCCATTAAATTAATTATTGTTTACAGTACTAGAAAATAAATCCAATTTTTTATCAATTAAAATAGATAAAGACTCAATTATATTTGATGTAATTTTCTCTAAGTGTTCTTGTTCATCATCTGTAAAATCATTTAAAACAAAGTCAGATACCGAAATCTTTTTATCTGGTTTTCCAATTCCAATTCTCACTCTAGAGTAATCTTTACCTATGAATTTATCGATTGATGCTATTCCATTGTGACCTGCGCTTGACCCACCAAACTTTGCTTTTATTTTTCCAAATTCTACATCCAAATCATCATGAAAAACAATAACGTCCTCTGCATCCATTTTGAAGTATTCCAATAATTCTCGTATGCAAATTCCAGAATTATTCATAAAAGTTAAAGGTTTTATGGCATAAACTTTTTGTTCACCAATGTTACCAGTTGTAAGCAAGCCTTTAAATTTTGGTTTTTGTTTTGAAAGGCCAAATTTCTGATTTATTGCATCGACGACTTTAAATCCAATATTGTGTCTATTATTATTTGAATTTGGGGTAGGGTTACCTAGGCCGACTAGTAACAGCATAATTTTTTTAGATATATATCACTATTAAGATTATTTTTTCTCTGCAGCTGGTTTAGCTTCCTCTTTTGCTTTATCTTCTCCTTCAGCTGGCTTATCACCCTCAGCTTTAGTTTCACCCTCTGCACTGGCTTCCTCTGTAGCTTCGGC
>LULE01000191.1_pt1 | contig 25615 bp, 25 predicted proteins | sample 728231 | NCBI WGS metagenome assembly LULE01 (sample SAMN03860297, study PRJNA289734) | marine metagenome | biome: seawater column; feature: ocean; material: water; isolation source: Red Sea water column Station 192 - depth 10m | place: Saudi Arabia: Red Sea | collected 2011-10-15 | depth 10 m | reverse complement strand
TCTACAAGAACTTTTAAGTAATAAAAAAGATCTCAAAGACTATTCAACTTCAATAGCAAAAAATTATTTTACATTTATTAATGTAAAAGATGAGGAAATAAAAGGTGCCTTTGAAAACATTAAACAAGAGTACAATTCAGAAAAAATTAATCTTTTTAAAAAACAAGAAAATTTTTCATATATTGAAAGTATGAGATACAACAATTTAGTTTATCTATTATGGTTAAATGCAAAAAAAAATAATTTAGAACAAAAAATAATTGATTTAGGTGATCTTGGTTATTTAAGTTATAATGATCCTTACATTGATATTAATGATAAAAAAATAACATCTGACAAAATCAATTCCATATTTGATTATGAATATATAAATAGTTTTATAGATTTAGATATCCAAAATCACGTACTTGAGATTGGAGCAGGATCAGGTCGAACAAGTCAAGCAATTTTAAAATTTAACGAAAAACTCAAATACACTATTTGCGATATTCCTCCCGCCTTATATATCTCTTACGAAAGACTTAAAAATGTTTTTAAAAATAAAAAAGTTGGACTTATATATAATGAAAAAACAGAGAAGAGTTTAAAAAATAAAATTAATGAATTAGATATTTCATTTATTATGCCAGATCAATTAAATTTAATTAAAAATAAATCTTTTGATTTAACCATCGCAATTGATTGTATGCATGAAATGGATAAGAGTGTTATTAAATATTACTTAAATAATTTAAATAATATCTCAAGTTTTTTTTATTTCTCAGTTTGGAAAAATACTTACGTCCCATTTTCTGGAAATATAAAATTTACTAGAAATAATCTCGATTACTTCAAGAACGATTACAATATTCCTGAGAATTGGCACAAAAAATTTGAGAAGGAATCAATTTTTCCTTCTAATTTCATTTGCAGCGGTTACGAAATAATGTAAAAATTTATGGATACCTATACAGTAAAAACTCCAGTTTTAGTCATATTTTATAATAGAGATCAAAAAGCAAAAAATATCATACAGAATTTAATAAATACAACTTATAAATTTTCAAAAATTTATTTTAGCATTGATGGTCCTAAAAATTTAGAAGATCAAAAAAAAGTAGATAAAGTAATAAAAATTATTGACAGCTTTAAAATAAAATTCAAAAAAGTTGAGTTGATTATCAGAAAAGAAAACTTAGGATTACAAAAAAATATTATTCAATCAATCGATTATGTTTTGCTTAAAAATGAAACGGTAATAGTTTTAGAAGATGATCATATAGTATCCCCAAAATTCTTTGATTTTTGTGATTTAATGCTAGAAAAATTTAAGGATAATGAAAAAATATTCTCAATCGCGGGAACGTGTTATTTGCCAGACGACTTAAAGAAAGATGAAATTTTTTTAACAAAATTTCCAGATTGTGTGGGTTGGGCTACATGGAGAAATAAATGGGGTAAATTAATCAGAAAATTTAGTTTTTTTGAAATTTATAAAAAAAAATTAATTAATAAGTATTATAAAAATTTATCAATGGAACACTGGTTTTATGAATATTTATATAGAGAGTGTACAGCTTTAAAAAATAAAGGTTTATGGTCAACTTGGTGGCAATTAAGTATCATTTATGAAAATGGTCTTACAGTTAATCCTATGCGAAACTTAACTATACATGACGGTCTAGATAAAGATGAAAATGCAGTTCATTTTGATGAAAGTTATGCAATAAAAAAAAAAATTACTTGTGAAACAATAAATATTAATAAAATCTCAAATTACAACAGAAATTATGATCAAAATTTAGATAAATATAATTTTGAAATAATAAAGAAAACAGATCCAGTTTTTAAATTTCTAAACAGAGTCAAGTGGATAATTAAGTTTATTCCAAGACTTTATGGTTTAAAAGGATCAGAGAAATCTATAAATAACTAAAAATTAAAGATTTTATTCCTTCTTTAATTTTTATGTTTGGCTTCCAATTAAATGTTTTTTCGAATTTCTTTGATTTTGCAAAGAAATTTCTTTCTATGAGTTTTGAGTAGTTTGGTACAAATTTAATTTTTGAAAAAAAATGTTTTTTATATTTTATAGCATCATAAATTATTTTTATTAATTCAATGATTTGTATTGAATTTCCAGATGTAAGATTATAGATCGAAAATTTTTTAATTTTTTTTTTTTTTATTATTCCTAATAATGCTTTGGTAACGTCATCTATATGAATAAAATCTCTATAATATTTTCCATCTCCAAAAATAGTTATTTTTTTTTTATTTTTTATTTTATCTATACTATCTAATACAAAATCTCTTTTGCTTACATCTTTATCTCCATAAACATTTGATAATCTTAAAATAATAAATTTATTTTTTGATTTTTTTTCATGAAATTTAATCAATTTCTCACATGAATATTTATGCAAATTATAAAAAGATAAAATTTCTAATTCAGAATCTTCATTAAGCATTCTACTTGTTGATTTATATAAACTTACTGTGCTTGTAAAAATAAATTTAAGTTTTTTATTTTCTTTTGCAGCATCTAATAAGTTAAACAACCCTAATAGATTTATTTTGTAATCTTCTTCTGTATTATCAAAAGCAAATTTTTCTGAATTTTGGTATGACAAATGAAATAAATAGTCACATTTTTTTAAAACTTTTTTACATTTTTTTATGTCTTTAAAATTTTCATCTAATTTGAATGTTTTAATTTTATTTACCAAATTTAAATTAAATATTTTTGAACTTGTAGATACATAAAATGTAGAATTAATTAAACTTTTATCTAATAAATAAATAAATCTTTTTGCAATTGATCCATTCAATCCAGTGATAAATATGTTTTTATTTTTAATCATTTAAATAATAAAATTATAGTTACATCTCTTAAAAATATTAATAGTATTAAACTAGATGGCCATAAACTTTACAATATGTATAACTTATTTTTATAAAAGAGATAATATATTTGATTTAATTAATGAACTAAATCTTGAAAAAAATATTGATTTAGAATTATTGATCAGGAATGATAATCCAAAAGAAAAACTAATTTTAAAAAATCATCCCAGAATTAAAGTAATAAATAATAACAATGAACCGTTGGGTGAAATTGAAAGTCTAAAATATCTTGTAAGAAATTCAACAGGAAAATATATTTGTCTAATTGCTGATGATGATTTAATAAATAGTAAAATATTTAAATTAATACGAGATGATAAATTTTCTAAGCAATGTTACTTATCCTACTCCTCAACAAAATTAGAAACTTTTGGTAAAGAGTTTAAATCCAAAAATTATTCATATGTTGAAACTTTAAATAAATATCTAGAACATTCTTTACACTTGAGTGGAACTGTCGGTGTTATATACGAAAAAAATTTAATAAATAAAATATTTAGAAATTTAAAAATTGATAAATATTTACTTGATACCTATCTTTTATTTAAAATCTTAGATACATCGAATGTTGTTTTTCCTCATAATTATGGGTTTAATAATTTATCAACATCACAAATTTCTTCTAAAATAATTGATAATAAAATATTTATACAGGATTATTTCAATTTAATTCGTGAAATCAATAACACTAATTTGCTACTAAAATTTATATTATTTATTATTGATAAGTATTATTCTTTGGTGCATAGAGATAAAAAAAAAAAATTAAGTAATTTTTTTAATTTCCTAAAATTGAATTTAAAATTAAAGAAATTAAAACTATACCAAAAATTCTTTATTATTATTTATAGCTTAAAATATTTTTTAAAATTATTTTTTAAAGCAATTTAAATTTTTAAGATAATTAAAATACTCGCTATTACCGTATTTTTTTTGCATTTTAATCTTTGAAACTTTTTTTATCCATTTATTTTTAATTGCAATTTCTTCTAAACATGCAATTTTCGTATTTGAAATATTCTGAATTAGCTTTATAAAATCAGAGGCATTATTTAAAGACTCTAAACTACCAAGATCCATCCATGTTATTCCTCTTTTTAATTCATAAATTTTTGGTTTTTTTAATTTAATAACCCTGTAACAACCTTATTGCTGATATATTTTTTAGGTTTTTCGTGTATGTAAAACTCTTTTTTTTTTTTAGATAAAACTCCAAATTTACTTGGATCTTTAACTTCATAGCTAAACAGTTTAAAGGATCCATTTGAATTTTGGCAATCATTTAAATATCCTGTTAAATTACCACCGTAAAATAAATTATCACCCAACATAAGACAAAAATTTGATCTGTTTATAAACTTTTCACTGATATTTATTGCGTCAGCAATTCCGCTTGGTTTATCTTGTATTATAAATTTTATTTTCATACCTAACCAAGACCCATCTTCAAAAAAGGATTTATAATTTTTAAAACTTTCTTTGCCAGTTATTATTGCAACATTTTTTATTTTACAAAGCATTAAAACTGACAACGAATAAAATATCATTGGTTTATCGTAAATTGTAAGAAGGTGTTTATTTATAAGAGTTGTTAGAGGTTTAAGTCTAGTTCCTGAACCACCAGCAAGTAAAATTCCTTTTTGAAATTGCATATTTTAAGACAAAGTATTAGAAGTTTTAAGTGATTTATATAAAAAAAATTAATTGTTTCAAAGATTTTCGTGGCTCACTATCTGTCATTGAGCATGAAAAATTTAAGCTTTTCAAGGTCAAAAGAACTTTTTTTATAAATTTCAAAAAAAAAAAAGTTGTTAGAGGCCAACATGCTCATAAAAAATGTTCCCAATTTATAATGTGTTTATCTGGAAAAATTACTCTAAAATTAATAGATAAAAATTTAAAAATAAAAAAATATACACTCTCAGAAATGAATAGGGGAATTTACTTAAAACCAATGGTATGGGTTGAAATAATATCAGAACTGACAAATAGTTCGATAGTTTGTTTGGCTGATAGAGTTTATGAAAAATCTGATTATATTGCAAGTAAGCATGAATTTATAAAATTAGCAAAGAAATGAATATATTAGTAACAGGATGTCTTGGTCATATTGGTTCTTATTTAATTAATATTTTGTTAAAAAAAAAAAATATTAAAGTAATAGGTATCGATTCAAACTCAAATAATACTTTAAATACAATTTTTAAAATAAATAAAAAAAATTTTAAATTTTATTTAGAAGATTTAAATTTTTTTAATTTTAAACACGAAATAAAAAAAATAGATGTCATAGTTCACTTGGCATCAACAACCAATGCGGAGATGAGTCTAAATAACAAAGAAGAATACGAAAAAAATAATATATCATGCTTAAAAAAAGTAGTTCAGATAGCCGAATATTATAATTCAAAGTTATTGCATCTCTCCTCAACAAGTATTTATGGAGTATCCTCAAATTTAGTTAATGAGGACTTAGAAAAAAAATATTTAAAACCACAAAGCCCATATGCAAAAATTAAACTTTATGAAGAAAACTTTTTAAAGAGTAAGAAAATAAATTATACAACTTTAAGATTTGGGACTATTGTTGGCGCCTCTAGTGGAATGAGATTTCATACAGCTGTGAATAAATTTTGTCTATCTGCCAAGTATAATAAACCAATAACGGTGTGGAAGTCAGCATATAATCAGTATAGACCTTATCTTTCTCTTAGAGATGCAACAAAAGATTTATAATGTAGTAACTAATAATTTTACTGTCAAAGAAATATTATTTAAAATAAAAAAAATATTCAACAAAAAAATTAAAATTAAATATGTCAATTCAAAAATTATGAATCAATTAAGTTATAAAGTGAATAATGAAAAAATTAAAAAAATTGGAATAAATTTATCCAGTAATATTGATGTAGATATTGAAAATACAAAAAAAATTTTATCATAAATGCAATCAACAATAAGTAAAAATAATACAAAATTTATAATGTCTTTTGGAAAAATGCCCTTAGCAAATAAATTTTTAGATAAAAAAGATTTCGCAAATGAAAAATTTTACGATATGAGCGTTGGATTTGATGAAAATTTATCCCTTTTTCAATTAATTAATTTTCCAGAGCCCGAGGATATGTTTGATGAAAATTATGCATTTTTATCTGGCACTTCAGAGTTTATGAAATTGCATTTTGAGAAGTTTGCCAATCAAATCAAAAATTTAATGAAAAAATCAAATAGAAATAAGAAAATAATTGAAATTGGTTGTAATGATGGAATTATGCTTCGTAACTTTTACGATGATAAAAATTATGTACATCTAGGCATAGAGCCTTCAAAAAATGTTTACAAAATTGCAAAAAACCAAAACTTAAACGTCATAAATGAATTTTTTTCAAAACAACTATCATCTCAACTTAGAGAGTTTGAAAAAAAAACTGATGTAATTTATGCGGCTAATGTAATTTGTCATATACCAGATTTAAAAGATTTATTTTTAGGAATTGAAAATTTATTAGCCAAGGATGGTTTATTTATATTTGAAGAGCCATATCTAGGCGAAGTTGCAAAAATTACTTCTTATGACCAAATTTATGATGAGCATATTTACTTGTTTTCATTATTATCTGTGGAAAAAATAAGTAGTTTGTTTGGTCTACAAATAATTGATGCAATACCTCAGTTAACCCACGGCGGTTCCATGAGATATTTTGTTGGAAGAAAGGGACAACATGAAATATCTAGCAATGTAAAAAAATTTTTTGCAATTGAACTTAATCAAAAGTTAGATCAATTTGAAACTTACGTAAAATTTAAAAACAATTGTGAAAATTCAAAGGAAAGATTAATAGAATTAATACATTCATACAAAAAAAAAGGTAAATCAATTTCAGGTTATGCAGCAACTTCAAAAAGTACTACCATTTTAAACTACTGTAAAATAGGACAAGATCTTATTGATTGTATTTATGACACAACACCATTGAAAATAAATAAATTTTCTCCCGGAATGCATATTCCTATAAAAGATCATAAATATTTTTTAAAAGACAATCCTGATGTTTCTTTACTATTCGGCTGGAATCACAAAAATGAAATTTTTAAAAAAGAGCATCTTTATAAAAAAAATGGTGGTATTTGGATATCACATATAGAAGATTTAATATGATTTTAAATGCAGATCCGAAATCAGAAAATAAAATTTTTTCAAATAAGATAAAAAGAAAATTTGCTAATGTTATCAAATCAGGAAAATATATTTTAGGTAATGAAGTAGAAAATTTCGAGAAAAAATTCTCAAATTTTATTGGCTCTAAATATTCGGTTGGTGTAAATAGTGGTACTGATGCGTTAATTATCGCTTTAAAAATTTTGGGAATAAAAAAAGGTGATGAAGTTATTATACCAGCAATTAGTGCTTCAGCTACAGCAATAGCTGTAAAAAATGTTGGTGCTAAAATAATTTACTCAGACATAGATTTATTTAATTATAATATTTCTGAGATAAATCTTAAAAGATTAATTTCAAAAAAAACTAAAGCAATAATAGTTGTACATTTGCACGGACTATCTTCAAATATTCCTGCAATAAAAAAAATAATAAAAGGAAAAAATATTAAAGTCATTGAAGATTGTTCGCAGTCTCACGGATCAACATTAAATAATATAAAAACGGGAAATATGGGAGACATAGGATGTTTTAGTTTTTATCCAACAAAAAATTTAAATTGTATAGGTGACGGCGGGGCTATAACAACAAATAGTGAAAAATATTTTAAATTAGCTAAAATGATAAGACAGTATGGTTGGATAAAAAGAGATGATAGCAAAATAGAAGGTCAAAATTCTAGATTAGACGAAGTTCAAGCATCTATTTTATCTCTAAAATTAAAGCAATTAAATAAATTTAATAATATTCGAAGGGAAATTGCCAGAAAATACTTTAAATATATAAAAAAAACTGACAAATTTATTTTACCAAAAATAGATAATTACGATAATCATGTTTTCCATCACTTTGTAGTAAGATTAAATAAAATAAATAGGCAAAATTTAATAAAATCTTTTCAAAAAAAAGGAATTCAAATTTTAGTCCATTATGAAAAACCTCTTTTTATGCAAAAAGCATTAATTGGAAAAAAAAAAGAGATAAAAAATGCATATAAAGTAAGTAAAAACATTATCTCTCTACCAATTTACCCAAGTTTAAAAGATAAAGACTTAAAAAAAATTTGCTCGGAATTGAATAAATATGCATAGAAAAATTTTAACTCGTAAACAATTTGATAAATTAAGAACAAAGAAGCTGAATTTAATGCAAAAAAATAAATCTTTGTTTAAGCAATCTATTAAACTAATTGAAAAAGCAGATAAATATATGTTCATTCATCAAAATAATTTTTTAGGCGAACCATCAATTAACTTTTCTGAGGATTTAATTAGATTTCAAGAAGTTATATACCAGGTCAAGCCGGATATTGTTGTAGAAGTAGGTGTAGCATGGGGCGGTACAACATTGTTTATTGCGTCAGTTTTAGAAGCTATGAAAAAAGGTAGAGTTATAGGCATTGATATATTTATTCCAAAACATGTAAGAAATGCTCTTAAAACAAAAGGAAATTTAAGTAAGAGAATAATTTTAATAAATAAGTCTTCAACAGATGAGAAAGTGAGCAATAAACTAAAAAAAATTACAAAAAATAAAAAAGTTTTAGTTATTTTAGACTCTGATCACTCTGAGAAACACGTAATTGAAGAATTAAATATTTACTCTGAAATTGTATCCAAAAATTCTTTTTTGATTGTATGTGATACTATTATTAATTTTATTAAGCCAAACAAAGAACGAAAAAGAGATTGGAATAAATTTAATAACCCATTTACAGCAGTTAAAAAATTTATGAAAAAAAATAAAAAATTTATTTTTGATAAAAAATATAATTACAAGTTATTAACTAGTTGTAATTTTCATGGGTTCTTAAAAAAAATAAAATAATGTCATATACTTTTTTAGTTACCGGTGGCTCAGGATTTATAGGAACAAATTTTTGTAATTATATATCTAATAAGCACAAAGTGATAAATGTTGACAAAATCAGTTATTGTTCTGTCCCTGAAAAATTTAAAAAAGTAAATTTAAAAAATTATAAATTTATAAGAGGTGATATAGGTAACGAAAAATTGATAATTAAATTGTTTAAAAATTACAAAATTAATTATTTGGTTAATTTTGCATCTGAAACTCATGTAGACAGATCTATAGAAAGTCCATCAAATTTCATATTTAAAAATATTAATTCTAATTTAAAATTGTTGGAAATTTTAAGAAAATTAAATAATGCTAAATGTCTATTTAAAAACTTTAAATTTGTTCATATTTCAACTGATGAAGTGTATGGCAGCAGTTTCAAGAGTGTTAAAGAAGATAATATTTTAAAACCTAATTCACCATATTCATCATCAAAAGCTTCAATTGATTTATTAATTAGATCATATAGTAAAACCTTTAATTTACCTTACATAATTTGCCGTCCGTGTAATAATTTTGGGCCATATCAATTTCCGGAAAAATTTATTCCAACAGTAATTACAAAAATGAAATACAAAAAAAAAATACCTATTTATGGAGATGGAAAAAATTTCAGAGAATGGATATATGTTGAAGATACATGTAAAGCCATTTTTGAAATATGCCTGAAATCCAAAAACGAAAAAATTTATAACATTGGTAGTTCGGTAAGAATGAAAAATATAGATTTGTGTAAGTTAATTTTTAATATTATTAATCCTAAAAAAAAGTTTTCCGAAGTTATAAAAAAAGTTTATGATAGACCTGGTCATGATAGATCTTACTCAATAAACTCAAAATTATTAAATAAAGAAATTTATAAAACGAAACAAAATAAAAAATATATTGTAAAAAAAATTATAAAAACTATTCATTGGTATTTTGATAATGAAAAGTGGATAAAAAATTGTTTTAAAAATTATATTGGAAACAGATTAGGATAATGAAACTTAATTTTCCCCAAAAAATAAAGGCAAATAGATTTAGAGATAATAGAGGATTTTTTCAAGAGTGTTTTAAGGAAAAAAAATTTAAATTTAAACCTGTGTTTTCCGCAATGTCTTATTCAAAGAAAAGAGTTATTAGAGGTTTACATTTTCAAAATAAATACAAACAGAAAATTTTTGTCACTGTACTTGTCGGAAAAATTTTTGACGTATGTGTAAATATAGATTTTAAAAGTAAAAACTTTTCAAAAATTTATGTTAATACATTAAAAGAGGGAGATATGTTGTATATCCCAATAAATTTTGCACATGGTTTTGCAGGAATGGATAAAAATAATTTAATAATGTATCAATTTTCTCATTATCACCATAAAAAATCAGAGATTGGCATTAAACACAACGACAAAGAATTAAAAATTAATTGGCCTTACAAAAACGCTATTTTATCAAATAAGGATAAAAAAAATATTTCATTCGAAGAATTTAAAATAAATTACTATAATAAATGACAATAAAAATTTGCGTTGATGATGAAATATTTTCTTTACAAGACAAATTTGGCGGAATTTCAAAAGTTATTTCAAATCATATAAATTTTTTTAAGGACAGTAAAACTATCAAGTTTAGTTTGCCATTTGACTACTCTAATAATATTCATTTGCAATCAACAAATTTCAAAAAAAAGAATTTTCTGAAAAATTTTGCGACATACAAGAAATACAAAATTATTAGATTTTTAAATAAAAAAAAAACTTTATCTTTTATTAAAAATTCAAGATATGACATTTTACACTTATCATATATGGATTTAAAATATTTAAATATTAATACCAAACCCTCTCTTGGTGTAATACATGACTTAATTCCAGAGAAAAACTCGAAATATTTTAAAAATCTAGATTTATATATAAAGAAAAAGGAGAGAGTCATTAATAAATTAGATCATATAATAGCCGTATCTAATGAAACAAAAAAAGATATAATTAACTACTACCGAATTAATGAAGATAAAATTACCGTAATTTATAACTCTATTTTTACGAAGAAAAGAAAATCTGTAGAATTACCAGAAAAATTTATATTGTATGTAGGAAATCGAAATGGCTATAAGCATTTTAAGACTTTAAAAAATATATTGCCAGAGTTAATAAAAAATACTCATTATAAATTAATCTGTGCTGGAGGAGAAAATGTTTCAGCTGAAGAGAGGAATTATATAAATAAAAATAATTTAGAAAAAAAAATTATTTTTAAAAATTTTACAGATGAAGAACTAAATTATGTATATTTCAAAGCTAAATGTTTAGTTATAACTTCAATTGCCGAAGGTTTTGGCCAAAATATAATTGAAGCTCAATTAAATAAATGCCCGATTATATGCTCAGATATCCCAATTTTCAGGGAAATTGCATCTAAATATGCAATCTATTTTAAAAAAAAAAATTCTAAAGATTTATTAAAAAAAATAAATAATTTGTTAAATTATGGTTATAATCCCATGTTGATTAATAATAGGAATTTAGAAAGATTTAATCCAATCAAACAAAAAAAAAAACTTATTAAAGTTTATAAAAAATTGATTTAAATTTTATGAGAAAAAAAGTTGCATTAATAACTGGTATAACAGGTCAAGATGGATCTTACTTAGCAGAGTATCTTCTTAGAAAAAATTATTTTGTTCATGGAATTAAGAGAAGGAGTTCCTCTTACAACACGAGTAGAGTAGATCATTTATATATAGAACCACAAAAAAAGGGGAAATTTAAATTACATTATGGAGATGTCACAGATAGTTTATCATTGTTAAATATTATAAAAAAAATAAATCCTGAAGAGATATATAACTTAGCAGCACAATCGCATGTTGCGGTAAGTTTTGAAAGTCCAGAATATACTGCAAACTGCGACGCCTTAGGACCGCTTAGAATTTTGGAAATAATAAAAAATTATAAACCATCAATTAAGTTTTATCAGGCATCTACTTCAGAGCTTTATGGAGATGTAAAAGAATATCCTCAGAGTGAAAAAACAAAGTTTAAACCAAGAAGTCCATATGCTGCAGCCAAACTATATGGTTATTGGATTACTAAAATTTATAGAGAAGCCTATGGTCTATTTGCCAGTAATGGAATTTTATTCAATCATGAAAGTCCAAGGAGAGGAGAAACATTTGTCACAAAAAAAATAACTATGGCTATAGCGAGAATTATAAAGAAAAAACAAAAATGCTTATATCTAGGAAATTTAGATTCAATGAGGGATTGGGGTCATGCCAAAGATTATGTTGAAAGTATGTGGAAAATTTTAAATCATAAAAAGGCTGATGATTTTGTTATTGCAACTGGGAAAACAATGACAATAAGAAAATTTGTAGAAAAAGCATTTAATAAAGTTGGTATAAATATAGTTTGGAGAGGTAAAAATAAAAATGAAGTAGGGATCAACAAAATCACTGGAAAAATACTAGTAAGAGTGGACCCTAGATACTATAGACCTTTAGAAGTTCCCAAATTAATTGGAAACTACAACAAGTCAAAAAAAATTATTAAGTGGAAACCAAAAATTAAAATAGACAGTCTTATTGAAGAAATGGTTTTCTCAGATCTTAAAAATATTGATAATTTATAAATTAGAAATTAATTATATATTCTTTAGTCAGTTTATTTATTTAAGAAGAATGTTTATAATAAGAAAATAAAGATAAAAGTAAGTAAGTTGGTACAAACCAAGAATAAACATTAAATATTGATAAAAATAGTATTCCTAAAAAACACAATTTTAAATCAAAATTTCTGCAAGACTTGAAAATCTCAAATACTAGCAACAACCATAAAATTAGACCAGCTATTCCAATATCCAATAAAATCTTAAGGATTTGACTTTCTGGGTTAGAGGATAAAGTTACTCTATTATCATAAGACGAAATTTTTTTACTAACGGTATAATTTCTTACACCGTATCCAAATAGTGGTTTTTTTGAAAATTCATTAAAAGAATTCTTGTAAATCTCCATTCTTTCTGGAGTGCTATTTAATAAACGGCTACTTTCTATTATATAATCTTCGTCGCTTAGATGATCCAAATATACTTTTTTAAAATTTTTTAATTTTTTTAAATGTATTTTTTCCTGTTCTTTTATAACTTCATTAGGCATTAATGAATACAGCTTTACTTTTGTGTAACTTTTAAATTCAATTTTGCAGCTTTCGTTAACAAAATTAAATAAAGTGGAAGATATATTAACTAAGGCAACTATTATAATAATCATCAAAATAACATGTCTAAAAAATTTTTTTTTATCAAAACAAAATACCAAATATATTAAAGTTACTAATATTGAAGCAATCCAAACATTTTTAGAAAAAGATAGAAAACATGACAAAAAAAATAATAAATTTAATATTTTTTCTTTTTTATTTTTAAAATTTAAAGTTAAAGTATAACCTAATAAAAATGGGATAATTTCATAATTTCTTTTGCCGTCAGCTCCTATAGGTAGAAATTGAAAATATAAACAATTTTCTAGGTCTGAAAAGATGTGATAAGTTTTAATGTATTCAGTATCGTATGTAATTAAATAAGAAATTACATTTAAAAACGCTAAAAATAAGAAAAATTTTGAAAAATTTAATAATATATTTATAACATGAACATCATTTAATTTAAGTTTCCACACTAAATATAAATTAAAAATAAAAAAAATAAGGAAAAAAATTACTGTATTTCTAACTATATAATCACTTGCATAACTAAAGTTTTTTAAAAAAAAATTAATTAAATTTATATTTAATTCATTAGTAAAATTAGTATAAAAAAAACTGAAGTTATATAATGTGATAATTAATATTATTATATTAATTAATCTTGAGTAATTTAAATAAAAATTTTTTAATTCTTTAAACTGAAAACTAGATTTTACAAATAATAATAAATAAATAATTGCTATTAAAAATAGCATAGAGTAAGGGAATAAAATAAAACTGCTGTTTTTATTTACAGAAAATAAATAATATCTAGTGAAAGTAATAAAAAAAGTAAATTGTATTATCAGTAAAAAAGAAAATAAAATCTGCTTGTCATCTGTATATTTACTTAAAAATTTCATTATTTAGATTATGTTTTAAATTAATAATATACAATTAATTAATTCTTTAGAATTTAAAAATATTATATGTCTTATAAAAATCATAATATAATTAAAAATGTATAATTATAAAATAATAAAAAAAATAATTCCTCAACCTTTATTTAAAATAATAAACCGATTTAAACATAACTTTAGAGAAGCCTTAGATTATGGAATTATAAGTAATGAGAAAACTTTTGAAAAAATTTATACTAATAAAATATGGGGAAAAAATAAAAACTTTCCATATTACTCAGGTTCTGGTTCACATTTACATGCAATAATAAATCCATATGTAAAAAAAATAAAAACTTTTTTAAAGACTTTGGGTAAACCGGTTGTCATAGATTATGGATGTGGTGATTTTAATGTAGGAAAAAATTTTATTAATGAAGTTAAAACGTATTATGCATACGATGTAGTAGATAATTTGATCAAATATAACAAAAAAAAATTTAAATTTAAAAATTTACATTTTAAAAAAAAGGATATTACCAAGGATAACATAATAGCGGTCGATGTAATATTTGTAAGGCAGGTGTTACAACATTTAAGTAATCGAGATATAGAAAAATTTTTAAAAATTATTAGAAAAAAAACTAGATACTTAGTTGTAACTGAACATTTCCCAAACTTGAAAAAAATTAATATAAATAATAATAAAATTAAAGGAGCAAGTTTGAGATTTAATTCAGCAGTAGTTTTGCATAAAGAACCTTTCAGTATGAAATTTTTATTTAAAAAAGAAATGCTAAAAGTAAAAGCTAAGCCGGATAAAGGTTACATAATTACAACTCTTTATAAACTGAATAAATAAATTCTTACTTAAAACAAAAATATTTAAGATCAAATTTTACTTACTACTAAAAAAAATTTTACTATATTTTTTACAAATTATTGGCCAAGTATATTTTTCTATATTTTTATTTATTGATTTTTTTTTTATATTTTTTAAAATAAATTCAATTTTTTCATTATCATTATCACTCGATATCCCATAATTTGTTTTTTCCATAATATCGTGACATGTTCCAACTTTATAAGTTAAAAATTTAGTATTTGAAATTATAGATTCATACATTACAAGTGGATCATACTCTAATCTTGAGCCAAAAATAAAATAATCAGATTCTCTATATAATTTGTTGACTAGATCTTTATTGCTTTTTAATAAAAAAATTTTTTTCGACTTATTATAATAATTAAAAAGCAAAATTTTAAACTTTATGTAAATGTAGTACAATGATGAATGATTATCACCTACAAGTATTAATAATAAATTTTTTAAAGGAATTTTTTTAAATAGACTAATAACTCTATCTTGACCTTTGTTAAACTTGATATTTGAAATATTAATAAACAATTTATAATTTTTATATTTTGAATTTATTAAACAATCTTTTAGCAAATTATAATTTTTTGATTTAGGTTTAATTCTTGATGCACCATTATTTATAATAAATATTTTTTTTTTGTATATTTTCTTCAAGTATAAATAATCAAAAGACTTTTTATTAGCACAGATAATTTTATCAATAAGATTTATTTTCTGCTTTATTATTTCAAAGTAAGGTTTGTAGAGATAATTTTTATATCTAGAGAAACCACAAGGAAAAAGTATTTTTTTTGCCTTAATATTTTCTAATATTGGGAGAGCAAGGTCAAATGACCACTGTTGTGCAGCGTTAAAAAAAATTATATCGAAATTGTTATTTAATAAAAAATTTTGATAATTAGTGGTTTCTCCTCTATAACCTTTTACTAGATTTCCCTTTATTTTAAACTCTTGAATATTTTTTTTACTAAAGTTTTTTCTTTTACTGTCATAAGATGTTGCAATAAAGACTTCACTTTTTTTCTTATTGAAATAATTAAATAATGTCTTAGTGTGAATTTCTACACCTCCAATATGAGGAAGATAAAATTCTGAACATAATAAAATTTTAGACATGCGGAATATTACTTTAATATTGTTCTCTTCTTTAACAATTTTTTTTATTATAAATATTTATAACTTAGATGTGGATCTACTTAAATACATAAACAATACAATTGTAATAATTATTTTCATCTCCGTTATTCTATCAACTATATTAATTGCAAAAAGATTACAATTAATACTAAAACCAATTACTAATATAAATTTTTCTGTAGTTTTTAATTACAGTCTTATTTCTTTTTTTTTTAATATTACAACTTTAGCAGGTTCAGGTGAAATTATAAAATATATTCTTTTGAAAAAGGAGAGGATCAAAATAAATAATTTGATATCAACATTTTTTATTGAAAAATTCTTTGGTTTAATTTCTACCACCTCGATAATTATTTTTATTTATTTTTTTTTTATGAATGAAATTTTTTTAATAATTTCTTTAATTTCTATGTTTGTATTCGTAAGTTTATTAATCAAAAATAATTTGTTTGTAAAATATTTACCTTACATGAACTTTAATGAATTTAATTTGTCAACAAACTTAAAAAAAATTAGTATCAAATATATTTATATTACTAGCATTTTAATACATTCAGTATTCATAATCCAGTTTTACTCAATCTTTATGTTTCAAGGAATTGACATTTCAATAAGAGAATTATTAATTTTTATTCTCTTCCTATTAATAATGAATTCTATTCCTTTATTTTTTATGGGTTTTGGTGCTAGAGAATTAGCTGTAATTATATTTTCTCAATTTTACAATGTAGATATTCAATCAATGTTAAATTTAACTTTAACTTTTGGTTTAATCTATTTCATTATTGCAATTTTTATTTCTATAATTGTATATTTTACAAGTCTCAAATATCTAAAAATTAATTTAATAAATTATATACTAAAAAAAAATAAATGATTTATGTACAACCATATTATTTTTGGAAAGGACATTATAAAATTTATACAAATAGTTTATTCAAAAGTAAAAAAGATTATTTGATATGCGTATCAAAAATTAAATACAAAAGAAGTGGTGTTTATTTATTAAATCCTGTTTTTCAAGACTATAATAAAAAAATTATATTTTTTATATTATCAAGAATTTTAAATTACCTGAATTGTATATTGGAACTGTATAAAAGAAGACATATTTTATTAAAAAAACAAATTCATTTTTTAGAATTTGAACCATTTAGTTTTTTTTTATTTTTAATATTGAATATATTTTTAAGAAAAAAATTTATAATAACTATTCATTCAACAAATTTAAGTAGTAACTCAAATAATTTACTTTTTATTATTCAAAGAATATTTTTTTACATAATTATATTCTTATTAAATTTTTATAGATGCAAAATAGTTGTCCATAAAGCACGAGATAAAAAAAATTTAGAGAAGTTTTTTTATAAAGGTATATATGTAATTGAATATCCATCTCCTAAAATTCAGCATATCAAAAAAAAATTTAAGGGTGATAAGTCTTTGCTTATATTTGGTCAAATTAGGAAAGATAAAAATATGAAATATTCAGTTACCAAAGCTATTAATGATAATTTTAGTATCACAGTTGCAGGTAAAATTATTGATGAAAAAGGCTTCTGGTATAAGTTAAAAAAAGAGAGAAAAATTAAATTAATAGACAATTATATCAGCGATAAGCATTTAAAAGACTTGATAAAAAAAAATGATTTTATTTTCTTACCTTATGGATCTAAATACAGCGGATCGGCTGGCCCATTAAAAGATAGCATGTCATTTGCCCAACCTGTAATATGTTCAGACATTGAGTATTTTAAAATATTTATTAATAAAAATAATGTCGGATATCTTCAAAATAAATCTTTAAAAAAAAATATTAGAGAATTGAATATAAACGAATATTATAAATTACAAAAAAATTGTTTAGATTTTGCAAAAAAGAATAATTTTAACAATTTTTTGTCAAAACATAAAAATATTTATAAATACATATAAATGAACTATTCAATCATTTGTTCTGTTTATAAAAATATTAAGTTGAAAGATTTAAAAGAATCATTCCAAAGTTTACATAATCAGTCAATTAAATCAAAAGACTTAATAATAGTCATCGATGGTTATTGCGATGATAAAATAATACAATTTATTAGTACCTTTTTAAAAAAGAATTTTAAAAATCAACACAAAATTTTATTCAATAACAAAAATAGAGGAATTCCATACTCATATAACAGGGCAATTTCACAAACAAAATATAATTATGTAGGTATTAATGATGCAGACGATATTTCAATTAAGAATAGATTTGAGAAACAATTAAAATTTTTGATTAAAAATCCCTCTGTAGGTGCAGTAGGAGCATTTATTGGAGAAAGAGACTCAAAAAAAATTAAAATAAAAAAAGTTCCCATAGATCCAAAAAAAATTAAATTAGTTTCGTATTTTAAAAACCCCGTTAATCATCCAACAGTTATGTTTAATAAATCCAGTTTTTTTAAAAATATTAAATATGAAGAATGTCAAAGAATGGAAGATTATTTTTTATGGATTAGAGCAATTAATGATAAAATTATAATAAATAACATGCCTGAGACACTTGTTGTCTCTAAAATAGATGAAAATTTTTTTAAAAGACGTACAGATTATAAAATAATAAAATCTGAATATAAAATTCAAAAATTTTTTTTGACTAAAAATATTTTATTAATATTTTTAGTGTTGATTATTTTTCCACTTAAATCAATTTATCATATTACCAATCCTAATATTAAAAAGGTTTTAAGAAATTTTATAAATAATTTAATTTGGTGAAAATTTGTTAAATTTTTTTAACATAAATATAGAAAATAAAAGAGAATAAATCGATAAATAAAATAAACTTAAATTTAAGTAATATAAAATTAATATTAAAAACATCATTATTAAGAAATAAAAGAAAACAAATTTCAAAACATACCAATGGCTTTGCCTACCTTTAATTACAGGTTTTAAAAAAAAATAATCAAATAATCTTGCCCAAGGAACAATTTTTTTTTTCACTTTTATAAAAAGTGTAAATGTAACATCTAAAATAAAGTAAAGAAAAATACTAATAAAAAAAAAGTATTGTTCATTTTGTAAAAAATTAATTAAAAAAAATCCCATTAAATATCCCAATGGTATTGATCCTGAATCGTTCAAAAAAATTTTTGCTTCCGGTTTGTTTAAAATAAAAAATGAAAGCAAAAAAGGTAATAATAATGTTGCAAGATAAAAGTTAATGCTCATAATTTTATAAATGATTAGAAAAACTATAGATGTAATCATAACACCCATAATACTTAAGCTTATCATGCCGTCTAAACCATCTATAAAATTGGTAATATTAATTATGTAAACCCAAAAAATTATAACCATTAAGAACTGAAGTTTAAGAGGCACTATGTTTGTTGGAACAATTGGAAAGTTTATTAGTGATAAAGAAACAAACACTATAATCAATTGAAAAAAAAGTCTTACTATAGGATGAATTTTTTTTATAAAATCTAAGACAGATATTAGATATAACGATGAGATGGAAATAAAAAAAATCAAAGGTCTTGGAATTTTTTCTGTTATATTTAACTCTTTTCCAAAAATTATCCATAATGATAAAGAAGATATAATGAATAATCCTAAAACTATAACCCCAGTATTCTGATAAATTTTATTTTTATGCATATTTTTATCACTTGTTTTTTTTTGTATTAGATTTTTAAGGTAATAACCTTTTGAGGCTCCAACTAACAAAAAATAGTTGATTATGAATAATAATATTAAAAATAAAAAGTAATTTATCATTTATTTTAATCTATTGAGTTTGATTAAAACTATATTAGTTAGATATAATATTTAATTATATTTACAATAAATTTTTATGCTTTTTAAAAAATTTGATATTACAGTAGCTCTTTTTTGTTTATTAATTATCTCTTTTATTGTTGGATCAGCTGTACTTAATATTACAGTAGTTGTAATTTCAATATTTTACTTATTCAAAAATTTTAAAAATAAAAAATTTGATGAATTCGAAATAATTTGGGTTAAAGCCTTTTTAGTTTTTTGGATATATCTAATTTTAATTAGTTTTTTTTCAGAAGATTATTTAAGTAGCATTAGAAGTAGTTTCTCACAAATAAGATATTTATTTTTAATTTTGTTTATTTACAAATATTTAAATTTTCAAATTTTAAAGTTTATAATATATTTTCTGACATCTTTATTATTTTTTGTAAGCATTGATAATAATATTCAATTTTTTACAGGATTGGATATATTTGGTTATCAAGCTGAAGGATATATTTTTGATGAGAGAATTTATAATTTAAACACAAATAATTATTATGTTGGTAGGTTATCAGGTCCCTTTGGAAATGAATTAGTAACAGGAGCTTTTATTGCAAAATTGAGTTTTCCTTTAATATTTTATTTCATGCAACTATTTAAAAAAGTAAAAAATATATATAAATTTTTAATTATTTGTTTGTTTGTAATTTTGATAGAAGGAGTAATAATTTCTGGGGAAAGAACAAGTAGTTTGCTAATTATTTTAGCTTTCTTTTTAGCTTTTTATTCATCCTATGGATTTAAAAAAACATTATTAATAAGCTTACCTATATTTTTATCTTTAGTTATTTTAATCAATTCAAATGATTTTTTAAAAAAAAGATCTGAAGACACAGTTAAAATTGTAAAAAATATTCCAGATTCAAGCTATGGAAGACTTTATAGTGCAGGTATAAATATTTGGAAAGAAAATTTAATTTTTGGCGTAGGATTAAAAAATTATAGAATAGAATGTAACAACATAATTGATCCTGAGCCAAATCACACTTTTCCATTTTGTGCTACACATCCGCATAACGTTATATTAGAATTTTTATCTGAAGCTGGACTAATGGGTCTATTTCTATTTTTAGTTTTTTTATTTCTATTTATAAAAAACTTCTTTCACAATTACAAAAAAGAAAAAAATAGTGATTATAAATTTATTTGTCTTGGATCATTCACAATGATAATTCTGTCTATAATCCCTCTGTATCCATCTGGAAGTTTCTTTTCTTCATGGAATTCAACTTTTTTCTGGATTAACTTTGGGTTTGCTGCATCATTAATAAATAGAGAAAAATTAATTAAAATTTGACTATTATTAAAAAAATATTTGTTTTTTTTGACTTTAAAACATAATTATGTATAAGCATTTCGCCTGGTGATTTTTGCGAAAGGGTAATACCCGATCCCATTCCGAACTCGGAAGTCAAGCCTTTCAGCGCCAATGGTACTTTGTCTTAAGACATGGAAGAGTAGGACGTTGCCAGGCTTATTCAATTATAATCTTTAATTAAAAAAATCCTAAAAATAATATATTTAATTGATATTGATAATATTTAAATAATTAAACAAGATGAGTGATAAAATATTAATTACGGGCGGTGCTGGCTATATCGGCAGTCATGTAGCAAATTTGCTTCTAGATAAGGGATACTCAGTAACAATACTTGATAATTTAATCACAGGAAATAAAAAATTAATTCCTAAAAAAGCTAATTTAGAGATATGTGATATAGCAAATAAAGTTAAAGTTTCAAAAATATTAAAAAAAAATAATTTTAAAGTAGTTTTACATTTTGCAGGACTTATAAGAGTTGATGAGTCAGTTAAAAAACCAGAGAAATATATTAATTATAATTTTCTTAAAGCTAAAGTTTTTCTTAAATTATGTTTGAAGCATAAAATTAACAAAATTATTTTCTCTTCAACAGCATCAGTATATGGAAATATAAAAAATAAAACTGTAAATGAAAAAGATTCATTATCACCTTTAAATCCATATGCTATTTCTAAAATGAAATTTGAAAAGTATTTAATTAATAATTCAAAAAAACAAAATTTTTCTTTTGTAATTTTAAGATATTTTAATGTTGCTGGTTCAGATAAAAAAATGAGAACTGGATTAATATCAAAACATTCAACGCATTTAATTAAAGTGATTAGCGAAGTTGCAACCAATAAAAGGAAAAAATTAGTTGTAAATGGAAATGATTATGACACTAAAGATGGTACAGCTATAAGAGATTACATACATGTTTCTGATTTATCTGAAATTCACTTAATCGCATTAAGATATTTAATTAATAATAACAAATCTCAAATTTTCAATTGTGGTTACGGTATAGGATATTCTGTAAAAGAAATCATTTTTGAAATGAATAAAATTTTAAAAAAAGATTTAAAATTTAAAATAGGACCCAGACGGCCTGGAGATAGTGAAAAAGTTGTAGCCAATATATCAAAGTTTAAAAAATTTTTCTCTTGGCAACCAAAATATAATAATTTAAGAATAATTTTAAAAAGTGCTTTAGACTGGGAAAAAAAACTAAAGAAATTTTAAATAAATAAATAATGAAAAATAAAAAAAAATACATCGTTGTTACAGGAGGAGCAGGTTTTGTTGGATCAAATTTAATTGAATACCTACTGTCAAAAAAAATATATAAAATTATTTCAATAGATAATTATTCAAGTGGTTCAATAAAAAATCATATAAGATCATCAAAAGTAATATATGTAAAAAGCGAAATTAAAAATATTAAACATGTATTAAAAAAATATTGCAAAAAAATTGATGTATTATTCCATTTTGGAGAATTTTCAAGAATCTATCAAAGCTTTAAAAAATTTGATAAGTGTTTTTCAACAAATTATAACGGAACTAAGGAAGTTTTTAAATATTGTTTAGAAAATAAAATAAAACTTATTTACTCTGCAACTTCTGCAAGCCTAGGTAATAATAGCAGAGATCAAAATTTATCCCCATATGCGTTTACAAAATCAAAAAATTTAGAACTTTTAGAAAATCTAAAAAAATGGTTTAATTTTAAGTATGAAATAATCTATTTTTATAATGTATATGGACCGAGACAAATTAAAACTGGAGAAATGGCAACTGTAATTGGAATATTTGAAGATCAATATAATAAAAAATTGCCATTAACTGTTGTAAAACCTGGAAATCAGACTAGACGTTTTACTCACATATTCGATACAGTTAAAGTTTGTTATGAGGCCTGGAAAAAAAAAAAATGTGCTCATTACAGTATTTCTCATAAGGAAGTGTATTCAGTTAAAGATGTGGCAAAAATGTTTAAAACGAAAATTTCCTATTTACCACCAAGATTAGGTGAAAGATATGCATCTGCACTAACAAATATGCATTTAAATAACAAAGTATCAAAAAGATTTGGGAAAATTAGTTTGAAAGATTACATTAGTTCGTTTATTAAGAAAAAAAATTAATTATGAAAATTGCAAGCTCATTAAAATCACTAAAAAAAAGAGACCTTAATTCAAAAATGGTTAGGAGAAGGGGAAGAGTTTATATAATAAACAAAAAGAATCCCAAGTTTAAAGCTAGACAAAAATAAGTTAAATAATGGATAATAATAGTCATAAAAATACTTGGAATAATTTCACTAAATTTGTGCTCTGGGGATCTGTAGCTGTAGTAATTATTCTTATATTAATGGCAATATTTCTTTTGTAGAATGATAATAGGATCTGTTTCTGAAAATATAAAAAACGAGAAAAGAGTTGCAGTTACTCCTGATGTAGTGAAGAAATATAAATCTCTAGGTTTACAAGTTCAGTTAAGTAAAAACTATGCATCTCATTTGGGTATTGATGATAAACATTATGAATTTGAGGGAGCAAATATTTTAAGTAATGAAGATGTCTTGTCTAATTCAAATGCGATAATTCAGATGAATATACCCAAGGACGAAATACTAAATAAACTAAAGGAAAACCAGATCTTAGTTGGAGTTTTAAATCCTTATTCAAATTCGCAAAAATTAAAAGAATTAATATCCAAAAAAATTAATTGTTTTTCTCTTGAATTACTTCCTAGAATTACTCGAGCACAATCAATGGATATTCTATCCTCACAAGCAAATTTAGCTGGCTACAAGGCAGTTGTTGACTCATTTGCTTATTTTCAAAAAGCAATACCAATGATGATGACTGCAGCTGGAACAATATCTGCTGCTAAAGTATTGGTAGTTGGAGCTGGAGTTGCGGGGCTTCAAGCAATAGCTACAGCAAAAAGAATGGGTGCCATAGTTTTTGCTACAGATGTAAGATTGGCATCCAAAGAGCAAGTTGAAAGTTTGGGTGGGAAATTTTTAATAGTCGAAGGTGCAGAAAATTTAGAGACAGAGGGTGGATATGCCAAAGAAGCATCTGTTGACTTTACGATAAAACAAGAAGATTTGCTAAAAGAGACATTAAAAAAAATTGATATTGTTATTTGTACTGCATTGATACCTGGAAAAAAAGCACCAATTATAATTAAAAAAGATATGATTGATGTGATGCCAAATGGCTCTATAATTTATGATTTAGCTGCTTCACAAGGTGGAAATTCTGAATTAACTAAACCAGATGAAATAATTGAAAGTGATGGTATAAAAATAATGGGAGAAGCAAACATATTAAATAAACTTCCTGTTTCAGCTTCTAATCTATACGCAAAAAATATGTTCAATTTTATAAACAATTTATTTGATAAAGAGAAAAAAACTTTTGATATTAATTCAGAAGATGAAATAATTCAAAAAACAAAAGTGAAATAATGGAAATAGATCCTTTTATATTCAGACTAAGTATTTTTATACTATCAATTTTTGTTGGTTATTATGTTGTTTGGAGCGTAACTCCTTCTTTACATACTCCGCTTATGTCAGTAACAAATGCTATTTCTTCAGTTATAATAGTTGGAGCAATCATTGCAGCATTGGCTGGATCATCAAATGAAGTTTTTGAAATTTCAAATATTTTCGGATTTTTAGCAATAGTTTTGGCAGCAGTGAATATTTTTGGTGGATTTCTTGTAACTCAAAGAATGTTACAAATGTATAAGAAGAAAAAAAAATAGTATGTCAGCCAATTTATCAGCATTGTTCTATTTAGTTTCTGGAATTCTATTTATTTTAGCTTTAAGAGGATTGTCGTCTCCCGAAACTTCTAGACAAGGTAATTATTTTGGTATTGCTGGTATGGCTATAGCAATAGTAGTTACTTTTTTATCCGTAGGAAATTTTGGAACAGGTTTAATTTATGTTTTAACTTTTCTTGTAATAGGAGGATCCATAGGAGCATTTATAGCTTTTAAAATTCCTATGACAGCAATGCCAGAGCTTGTTGCAGGATTTCATAGTCTTGTTGGACTTGCTGCAGTTTTTGTAGCTATTTCTGCTTTCTTGAAACCGGAAGCTTTTAATTTAGGAATTGTAGGAGATATTAAGCTTGCCAGTTTAATCGAAATGTCTTTAGGAGCAGCCATAGGAGCAATCACTTTTTCAGGATCAATAATTGCTTTTTTAAAACTAAGAGGAATAATGTCTGGCTCTCCAATCACTTTTAAAGGACAACATTTTATAAATTTAATATTAGGTATATCTATATTTGCTCTTATTTATTATTTATGTGTATCACAATCATCAAATATTTTTTGGTCTATTGTATTAATTTCTTTTTTCTTAGGTATTTTATTAATTATTCCAATCGGTGGGGCAGATATGCCGGTTGTAATATCAATGTTAAACTCTTACTCAGGTTGGGCAGCTGCGGGCATTGGTTTTACGCTTGAAAATACAGCTTTAATAATTACT
>LULE01000619.1_pt1 | contig 25743 bp, 26 predicted proteins | sample 728231 | NCBI WGS metagenome assembly LULE01 (sample SAMN03860297, study PRJNA289734) | marine metagenome | biome: seawater column; feature: ocean; material: water; isolation source: Red Sea water column Station 192 - depth 10m | place: Saudi Arabia: Red Sea | collected 2011-10-15 | depth 10 m | reverse complement strand
TTGTGCTATAACACCTTCGGCTGCTGCTGTTGCTGCAGCTGAATCTACACAAGTTGAGTCTGCTCTTACAACTGAAATTTTTTCACCACCAAGTAATGACCCAGAATCTGAGGCTTCTTTAAAAGCAAGCTCAGCAGATGCTGCCATTGCTGGTGTAAGGGATTCAATTGGACCAGTAAATCCTAATATAATTCCCATTTTTACTTCTGCAAAAACATTTGTTGTAAAAGTAGAAACAAATATAAATGCAGCCACAAATAGTTTTTTCATTATTATCCTCTTTTATTGTTAACAATTTTTAAAAACTAAATTAAATCTGATTTATAAAAAGTTGCAATAAGCAAATTATTTAATTTTGTGTAAAAAAAACACTGATGTAATTACTATTATACCACCCAATATGAACAAAATAGTCGGTACTTCACCGAAAACTAGATATGTGAGAATTATTCCAAATATTGGAAAGAGAGAATAAAAAGGAAAAATCTTACCAACGGTATAAAATTTATAGAGATAAAACATCAGCAGGTGTGCACATAAAGATACTATCACTGCTTGATAAGATATGAGCATCCATGACTCAAAATCTATTTGTTCAATATTCTCTTGAACATTACCTTCAATGAAAACTGAAATAATTATGAGTATTACAAAACCAAAAATACCTGTACTAGCATTTATCATACTTATTGGCAGCTCTTTTAGTTGTCTTGAATAAACTTGCGCAAGTCCAAAAAATAAAGCCATAAGACTAGCAAAAAACAAACCCAAATAGTTTTCTGTTAACAGTATTCCAAACGGTATCGCAAGTTGAGATCCTAAAATTATAGGAGCAATTATTGAGGAATGAAATAATGATAGATTCATAAATACATAAACTAAAACGCCCATAGATATTGAAAATAGTATCAATGGCTTAAAAAATTTTTTATTTGGTAATTTAAATTTCCAAAAAGGTATTAGTAATAAAAATACTAATCCCATTCTTAATGAGGCCATTAAGATGGGTGGAACAGAATTATTAAGAGCTAACTTAGCTACAGGAAACGCACTCCCATGAGCTATCATTATAAAAATTAAAATGAGTAAGTGTCTAAGTGGCAATTTTTTGATTAGAAGTATTTTTTAAAGGTTTCATTAATTGATAAAACACCATAATCATTTAATCCACCAATAATCAACTGTAAAGCAACAAGCAAAATAAAACCTAAACCAATATAGGCAATCCAAAGATGTCTTTGTATATAATTAGCTAGATAGGTAGCTAATGCACCAGTCAAAACAACTGACAAGATAAGTCCAAACATCATGTACCCAAAATTTCCTTTTGCAGCACCTACAACACCAATGACGTTATCAAAACTAATAGTTATGTCTGCAAAAAGGACTTTATAAATACTTTTAATAAAAGAGGGCTCTTTTGATTTTTTAGTAGGTGATTTGATCTTTTTAATTTCAAATAAATCTTTTCTTAAATCATTAACAATCCAGATTAAAAGAAGACCACCAATTATTTTAACCCAATAAAATTGAAAAAGGTAAGTTGCAAAAATAGCAAATAAAACTTTAAAGACAAGTGCACCGACTACACCCCAAAAAATGATTAATTTTCTATTTTTAGGTACAAAATTTGCAGCGATTAAACCAATTATAATTGCATTATCTGCAGCTAAGATAATATCAATAAATATGATCTGTAAGAGTATGAGTGATTCTTCTAACAAGGTAATATCATTTTAAAAAACAATTATAATTGTTAGATTTCTGTTGTCTATTACTAGTAATTAATATTTCGATTTTTCACCAGCTATAACTGCTTTTAACTGGTCATATTCTTTACAATTACAATCTTTTAAAACTTCAAGTCTTTCAACTGCAAGATTATGTCTATTTGTGGCTACGTATAGTTCACCAAGGTATTCATTTATACCAGTATGCTTTGGATCAATTTTTAATCCTTGTAGATAAAATTTTTCCCCATTTTCAAAATCTCCAAGTTTTCGAGTTGTAAAACCAAGATAATTTAATGTATCAGGTTTATTTGGAAAATTTTTGTTGGATTGAACCAATAATTTTTGCGCTTTCAAATAACTTTTTTTTGCTTTTTCTAACTTATCTTTTTTTTCAAAGTTTTTTGCTGCTTTAATATGTGTAACAGCCATATCATATTTTGTTTTAGTTTTAGAGGAACCGCTATCGCTCGATCCTGCAGCATATGAGCTTGAGACTACCAAAGTAGATATAAATAGTGAAATAATTAAATTTTTAATCATATAAATTTTTTCATTTTATTTAATGTTTCTAGTCTTAGTCCATTATCCAGTAAATTTTTTCTTATAGATTTAGCTGTTTCCAAAGAACTAATATTATCGCCATGTATACATACAGAATCGATTTCACAAGGTATTTGTTTCCCACTGTGACAATTAAGTGACTGAGTTTGCACCATTTTTAACACATGTTTTTTTGCTTGTTCTGGGTCAGTTATTAAAGCATGAGGTTTTTTTCTTGATACAAGATTTCCATCATCCTCATAATTTCTGTCAGCAAATATTTCACAAGCAATTTTCATATCTAATTTTTTAGCAGCTTGTTCCATTTTAGATCCAGTCGGCACTAAATAAATTAACTCTGGATTTATTTTTTTAATTACTTTTGCTAAAGTCGTTGCTAAATCAATATCCTCACATGCCATATTATTTAAAGCTCCGTGTGGTTTTATATGAGTTACATTTTCACCATGGTTAGACGAAATTGTTTGAAGAATTTCATATTGATCAGTTATTAATTTTTCTAATTCAGAAGAGGATAAATTGATTCGTTCTCTCCCAAAATTTTCAGGATCATTAAAAGATGGATGTGCACCAATACTGACACCATTTTTTTTTGATATTTCTACAACTTGATTCATAGTTTCCTCATCACCTGCATGATAACCACATGCTATATTTGCTGAATTAACTATTTCAAGTAAGTCAGGATCATGCTTGTTAGAATGATGTTTAGATTTCTCGCCTAAATCACAATTTATATTAATTTCAATACTCATTATTCTTCAGTATAACATGGCATGATAAAAAATATATCAAATCTTGGTGACGCAGCTTTATATTGTGATTTTGGTAAAGAGGTAAATAAAGACATTAACACACAAGTAATCAAATATTTTAAAACTATTCAAAAAAAAAATATTGCAGGAGTGAATAATATTACTCCATCTTACAATAAATTGATTATTTCTTTTGATCTTAAAAAAATTAATTTTAATAAACTTAAAAAAGTAATTGATAATATAGAAATTATTAAAGGCGATAGCATACAAAAAAGATGAAAGAGGAGAAAATATACGAGAGTTTTTTTGAAAAAGAATTTTTTTGCTATATGACAGGTTTTATCGCAGGAATGCCTTTTCTTGGAGATTTAGATGAAAATCTTAGAGCAAAACGTCTTGATACCCCGAGGGTTAAAGTACCAAAGGGTTCAATTGGTTTGACTGAACAATTTGCCAATATCTACACTTTTGAAAGCCCTGGGGGATGGAATATCATTGGAAATACCCCATTAAATATTTTTGATAGCACTAAAGAAAAAGAACCCAATTTAATTAATCCAGGTGATTTAGTTACATTTAAGAGAATTACCAAAGAAAAATATCAAAATTATCATGAATAAAAATTATTTTGAAATTATAAGGTCGGGTATTAATTCAACTTTCCAAGATCTTGGAAGAAATAATCTTTATCATATAGGTATCCCATTCAGTGGAGCTATAGATAATAGAAATTATTTATTGGCAAATAAACTTACTGGTAACAATCATAATAATCCAGTGATAGAATTTGCTTATCAAGGCCCTCATTTGAAATATCATGGAGATAAGATTAATATTGCTATCACTGGTGATGTCAGTTTCAAAATTAAAAAAGGTGATAATCCAATTGATGGAGAATGTTATCAATCATTCATTTTAGAAAATGGTGACGAGTTAGATATTATATCAACTAATAAATCTGTTTATGGATATCTAGCAATCAGTGGAACATTTGATTTAAAATTTCAATGGTCTAGTTGTTCAACTAATACTAAAGCAAAGATAGGATCTAACAATGGAGAAAAATTATCTGATAACCAAAAAATTAATGTTAAAGAAATTAATAATAACTTCGTGAATAGAAAATTAAAATAGAAAATATTAGAGTAATTAAAGGCACAAATTTCAATTATTTTTCTGAAGAGGGTAAGAAAATTTTTTTTAAAAATGAATTTAAAGTTTCTAAATTATCCGATCGTATGGGAATGAGATTAGAGGGAAAAAAAATAGAAAATATAGTTGATACTAATATTAGATCTGAAGGCTTAATTAAGGGCGTGATACAAGTGCCGGCTGATGGCAATCCAATCATCATGCTCTCAGATCATGGTACTATAGGGGGGTATCCTAAAATCGGTGTCATTGTGAGTGCCGATTATGACAAATTGGTTCAATTAACTCCTGGCTCAAAAGTCAAATTTCAGGAGGTCGATTTAAATAGTGCAGAAACTCTTTTTAAATTGTATGACTTAGAAACTCAAAATTTAATTTCACAAATATAATGAATATTTTAAAAAGTTTACCTGGCCCATTACTGATATTTTTTGGTGCTCTTAGTTTAAGCTTTGGTGGACTTATAGTAAAATCTTTTGAGGGAGCAACATTGTGGCAGATATTATTTTGGAGATCCTTATTCTTCTCTCTTACCGTTTTAACTTTTTTGATAATCACCTACAAAAGCAAAGTTTTAAAATCGTTTTATGACTCTGGATTACCAGGTTTTATTGGTGGATTAATATTATCTATTGGTTTTTGTGGTTACGTTTTTGCTATGTATAATACTACTGTTGCTAATACTAATTTCATCATATCACTTCAAATCTTATTTTTAGCTATATTTGGTTTCTTTTTCTTAAAAGAAAAAATTAATCTAATTACTTTAATCTCAATTATTTTAGCAATGTCTGGAGTGCTGTTAATGGTTGGAAATTCATTATCTCCAGGAGAATTATCTGGAAATTTAGCAGCTTTCACAATGCCAATTACTTTTGCAGTTTTAATAATGATCGTTAGAAAATTTCCGTCAGTTGACATGGTCCCAGCACAGTTCGTTGCAGGTATAAGTTCATGTCTTATTGGTTTATCACTTTCACCAACTATAATGATTTCACCTCATGATATTTTTTTAGGTTTTTTAGCTGGATTTTTTCAAATAGGTTTTGGTTTTATATTTATAACAATTGGTGCAAGAACAACTCCTTCTGCGATGGTTGGAATAATCATGCTATCCGAATCCGTTCTTGGTCCTATTTGGGCTTTTCTTTTTGTAAACGAAATACCCTCATTGTATGGATTGATAGGAGGAGCAATAATACTTTTTGCTGTATTACTACAGTTTTACACGCTTTTAAAAAAGCCTAAGGCAATCGTTTCCAATTGACATTTTATGTCACTTATAGGACTATTGTTTCACGGGAGAGACTACAGATTATCGTAGCGCCGAAGGAGCAACCGCCCAGGAATCTCTCAGGCAAAAAGGACCGTAACATATTAACTCTGGAAAGAGATTTAATTCTCGCCGAAGGAGCAAAACTCTCAGGCAAATATACAGATGGGTATAATGAGTTAATATGGGAACAAAAAAAACATCACTTTACCAATTACATCAAGATTGTAACGCAAAGTTTGTTGAATTTGCAGGTTATCATATGCCAATTCAATATTCTGAAGGTATTGTAGAGGAGCATAAATTCACAAGAAATCACTCTGGTATTTTTGATGTTTCACATATGGGTCAATTATTTATTTATGGTGGTGAAGAATTAATTAAAGATTTAGAAAAAATTTTTCCATTAGATTTGAAAAATTTGAAACTAAATCATTCTAAATACAGCTTCCTGATGGATAAAGATGCTGGGATACAAGATGATTTAATCATTACAAAAATTGATGAAGGTTTTTTAATAATTCTTAATGCAGCGTGTAAAGACAATGATTTTAAAATTTTAAAGGAACTTTTAAAAGAAAAGTACAAAATGGTTTTGGATGAAAATAGATCTTTAATAGCAATTCAGGGACCTAAATCATCACAAATCTTAAATGAACTTGTTGATGGGGTAAAAGATTTAAATTTTATGTCTGGAAACTGGTTCTTATTTGATAATCAGAAAGTATACATTACTCGATCTGGGTATACAGGTGAAGATGGTTTTGAAATATCAATTCTAAACAATTACGCGGATAAATTGACCAGAGAATTAATTAATAAAGGATCTAAATTAGCAGGCTTAGGAGCAAGAGATACTCTAAGATTAGAAGCTGGTTTATGCTTGTATGGTCATGACCTTGATAAAGATAAAACTCCAGTTGAAGCGAATTTGAAATGGGCAATTTCAAAAGAAAGAATTTCCAAAGGTGACTTTATTGGTTCGGACATAATTATTAAGCAATTAAATGATGGGGTCACCAAAATAAGAGTTGGGATTAAACCTGAGGGAAGAATAATTGCTAGAGAAAAAACAAAAATATTCAACCAATCAGATGTTCATATTGGAGAAATTACTAGTGGTACATTTGGGCCAAGTGTAAATGGACCTGTAGCAATGGGCTATGTGGAAAATGAATTTTCAAAAAAAAACACTAAAGTATTCTTAGAGGTACGAGGTAAAAAATATGCAGCAAACATTTGCAGTTTACCATTTTATAAAAAAAGTTACGTAAAAGGAGTAAATCAATGAGTGAAGTGAAATATTCCAAAGAACATGAATGGATAAAATTAGAGGGTGATGTTGCAACAATCGGCATAACAAAGCATGCAACAGAGATGCTAGGAGATATTGTGTTTGCAGAGCTACCGGAAAAAGGTTCTAATGTTGAAAAAGATGGTACAGCAGGAGTTGTAGAGTCTACTAAAGCTGCAAGTGATGTTTATACTCCAGTGAGTGGTGAGGTTGTAGATACAAATCAAGAAATTGTAGATGATCCATCCAAAATAAATCAAGACCCTGAAAATTCTGCTTGGTTCTTCAAATTAAAAATAAAAGATAAATCTGAAATGGACTCTTTAATGAACAAAGATGACTATGATAAATTTGCAAAGGAGAATAATACCTAATGTTACATAATTCTGAAAAAGATTTTATAAAAAGACACATTGGTCCATCTGAAGATGATCAATCTAAAATGTTAAAAAAATTAAATTATAAATCATTAGATGATTTAATTAATAGTACTGTTCCAGAAAAAATACAGTTTAAGGGTGAACTTAATATTGGTGTGTCTAACTCAGAATACGAAGCATTAAGAAAATTAAAAGCAATTTCTAAAAAAAATGAAATTTACTCAAATTTTATTGGCATGGGCTATTATGGTACATACACACCTTACGTAATTTTAAGAAATATATTGGAAAATCCAGGCTGGTACACATCATATACGCCTTATCAACCAGAAGTGGCTCAAGGAAGACTGGAGATGCTTTTAAACTTTCAACAAATGATTGTTGATTTTACAGGAATGGATATTGCAAATGCATCTTTATTGGATGAGGGTACAGCTGCAGCAGAAGCTATGGGTTTAAGTTATAGACTTGATAAAAGTGATAGTAATTTGGTTTTTGTCTCAGAAAATTGTCACCCTCAAACTGTTGAGGTTATAAGAACTAGAGCAGAGCCTATGGGTCTCAAAGTTCTTGTTGGAAATGAAGATAAAGTTTTAGAACAATTAAAAGAGGATATAGTTTGTGGAATATTGCAGTATCCTGGAACTTTGGGAGATATTAAAGATCCAAGCGAGGCAATAAGCAAAATTCATAAAAAAAATGGTAAAGCTATTTTAGCTTGCGATCTTCTTGCGCTTGCAAAGCTTAAAACACCGAGAGAACTTGGCGCTGATATTGCAGTTGGTAGTTCACAAAGATTTGGTATTCCAATGGGTTATGGAGGACCACATGCAGCATTTTTTGCAACAAAAGATGAATACAAAAGATCTATGCCAGGTAGAATAGTTGGCGTTTCAGTAGATAGGCATGGAAACAAGGCTTATAGATTGTCACTACAGACTAGAGAGCAACACATCAGAAGAGACAAAGCTACAAGTAATATTTGTACCGCTCAAGCATTGTTAGCTATAGTATCTGCAGCCTATGCTATTTATCATGGTCCAGATGGAATTAAGAAAATTTCTGAAAGAGTTTCTCAATTAGCAAAAAATTTCGCTGATAAAATAAAACAATCTGGATATGAAATATATTCTGATTACTTTTTTGATACTGTTACAATTATTACCAAAGAAAAGACTGATCAAATTTATAAAAATGCTTTAAATCAAAAAGTTAATATTCGAAAAGTAAACTCTGAAATGCTTGCTGTTTCTTTTGATGAGAAGAAAAATGTATATAGAGTAAATCAACTATTAAAAATTTTTAATGCAGCAGAATCCATAAAAAAAGAAGATCCAACAGTAAGTTTACCCAATTTACCAAAAAGTTTACTGAGAACTTCTAAATATTTAGAACATCCTGTTTTTAACTCATATCGTTCTGAGACAGAAATGCTCAGATACCTTAAAAAGTTAGAGGATAAGGATATAGCTCTTAACAGAACCATGATAGCGTTAGGCTCTTGCACTATGAAATTAAATGCCACTGCAGAAATGATACCTATCTCCTGGAGAGAATTAGCTGAGCCCCATCCATTTGTACCTATTGAGCAGATGGAGGGATATAGAACATTATTCACAGATTTAAAAAACTGGTTAAGATCAATTACTGGTTTTTCGGGAGTTTCACTTCAACCAAATGCAGGCGCCCAAGGCGAATATGCAGGACTAATGGTAATTAGAAAATATCATTTAGATAGAGGTGAAAAAAATAGAAACATATGTTTAATACCAAGCTCTGCACACGGAACCAATCCTGCTAGTGCACAAATGGTTGGAATGAAAGTGGTTGTAGTTAATTGTGATAAAGAAGGTAATGTTGATTTTGATGATTTAAAGAAAAAAGCAGAGCTTCATTCAGAAAATTTAGGAGCTTTGATGGTCACATATCCATCTACTCATGGAGTATTTGAAGAAAAAATTATGGATATATGTGAACTAATTCATAAACATGGTGGGCAAGTTTATATGGACGGGGCAAACTTGAATGCATTAGTTGGTATCGCTAAACCTGGAAATTTTGGTCCGGATGTTTGTCATATAAATTTACATAAAACATTTTGTATCCCTCATGGTGGGGGTGGACCAGGTATGGGACCTATTGCATGTAAAAAACATCTACAAGTTTATTTGCCTAATCATCCAGTTGTGAAAGATTGTGGTCCAGCAACGGGAATTGGAGCTGTGTCTGCTGCTCCATGGGGAAGCTCAAGTATTTTGTCAATTTCTTGGATGTATATAAAAATGATGGGATCAGAGGGATTAAAACTAGCTTCTAAAGTTGCGATACTAAATGCAAATTATATTGCTGAAAGACTGAAAGATCATTATCCAATTTTATACAAAGGTTCAAATGGTAATGTTGCGCATGAATGTATAATTGATATTAGGTCAATCAAATCAGAAACGGGTGTCACTGAGGAAGATATCGCAAAAAGATTAATTGATTTTGGTTTTCATGCACCAACAATGTCTTGGCCTGTTGCTGGAACAATGATGATTGAACCTACAGAAAGTGAGACCTTGTCAGAGCTAGATAGGTTTTGTGACACCTTAATTAAGATTAAACAAGAAATTGATCTAATTAAAACTGGTAAATTTGATAAAGTTGATAATCCAATTAAAAACGCTCCTCATACTGATACTGAGTTAGCTTCAGATAATTGGACACATAAGTATTCTAGAGAAGAGGCCGCTTATCCAGCTAAATTTTTAAAAGTAAATAAATTTTGGCCACCAGTTGCAAGAGTAGACAATGTTTATGGTGATAAAAATATTTTTTGCACATGTCCTAGCATGGATGAATTTAAAGAAGATGCAGCATAATTATTGATGAAAATTGCTGTAGTTGGTTCAGGCATTTCAGGATTAAGTGCTGCTTATTATCTTTCAAAAAAGAATCACGTAGATCTATTTGAAAAAGAAGATCACTTTGGTGGTCATTCACATACAATTGACCTTATGATTGGAACTAAAAAAGTTCCAGTAGATATAGGCTTTATAGTGTTTAATTTTGAAACTTACCCAAATTTAATTAATTTTTTTAATGAAAATAAAATTGAAATTGAAAAAAGCAACATGTCTTTTTCTGTATCAGTACAAGACTCAAACTTTGAATACTGTGGAAAAGGATTAAGTGGAATTTTTTCCAATAAGGTAAATTTATTTAATATTAAATTTCTAAAAATGTTTTTTGATATTATAAAATTTTATAAAAAATCTGATAAACTTGATAATTTAAATGAGAAAATCACATTGGGTGATTATTTAATTAAAAACAATCTTTCAAAAGAATTTATCAATTATCATTTAATACCTATGGTGTCAGCAATCTGGTCGATGCCACCATATGCTGCGAATAAGATGCCTTTAAAATTCTTTTTAAAATTTTTTCAAAATCATGGATTATTTAAACTTAAAAATAGACCACAATGGTACACAGTCTCGAATAGAAGTAGGTCATATGTAAAAACTATTCTATCAAAAATTAGTGGAGAATATTTTAAGAATTATAAAGTCAATAAAATCATTAGTAAATCAAATGGTATTGATTTGTATTATGGTGGAAAAAATGAATTTTTTGATTACGATAAAGTAATTATTGCAACACATGCGGACGAAGCATTATCAATGATTGAAAATCCAACTGATCAAGAGAAAGAAGTTTTGTCAAATTTCAGTTATAAAGAAAATTTGGCTTACATACACACAGATGAGACAGTTATGCCAAAAAACAAGAATGCCTGGTGTGCTTGGAACTCTTCTATGAAGAAAAATGAAATTGAAAAAAATTCAATCACTTATTGGTTAAATTTACTTCAAAATTTAGAATGTGAGAAAAATATATTTCTTACACTAAATCCATACCTCGATATTGATGAAACAAAAATTTTGAAAAAAGTTAAATTCACTCACCCGTATTTTGATCAATCTGCTTTAGATTATCAAGGTAGGCTTAAAAATTTGCAAAATAAAAGAAATATTCTTTTTTGTGGTAGTTATTTTGGTTACGGTTTTCATGAAGATGGAATAAAATCATCAATTGAAATGCTAAAAAACCTTGATGACTAGCTCAATTTACAATGGAACGGTAATACACAAAAGATTTAAACCAAAAAAACATTATTTTAAGTACAGTGTATTTTCATTATTAATTGATTTATCTGATCTAAATAGTCTGAATAAAAATATAAGTTTTTTCTCATATAATCGGTTTAATCTAATTAGTTTTTTTGACAAAGATCATGGTCAAAGAGATGGCTCATCTTTGACTGAATGGGTGAAAAAAAATTTAGAGGAAAATAATATCTTTTCAAAAGATATAAGAATAAAGCTTTTGTGCTATCCAAGAATTTTTGGTTATGTGTTTAATCCTCTTAGTGTTTTCTTTGTTTATGATCATAATGAAAATTTAATTTCAATATTATATGAGGTAAAAAATACTTTTGGAGAACAACATACTTATATTTTTAGAGTAGAGAAAAATAACATGTTACAACACAACTGTTTCAAAAAATTTCATGTGTCTCCGTTTATTGAAATGAATTGTAATTATTTTTTTAGAATCTTAAAACCCTCTGAAAAGATTTCAGTCATAATTGATCAATATCAGCAAAATGAAAAAATCTTATTTGCATCACAAGAAGGAAAAAGGGTAGATTTTACAACCATAGAACTACTTAAATCATACATAAAACATCCTTTAATGACATTTAAAATTATATCGGCGATACATTTTGAAGCCTTTAAATTATGGCTGAAAGGAATAAAATTTGTAAAAAAAAAACTTAAAATTAAAAATAATATTACTTTTGAGAATTAATGGGCTTATATAACTTTTCAGATCAAATCGTCTTTAAAATTTTAAGAGATATTGAGCATGGGTATTTAGAGATCACAAAATATAATGGTGAATTATTAAAATTTGGAAACCCTAATAGTCCTTTAAAATCAGTTTTAAAGATAAAAAAACCAAATTTTACTTTTAACTTAATAAAAGGTGGAAGTGTTGGTTTTGCAGAATCTTATATGAGGGATGAATTTGAAACTGATAATCTTTCAAATTTGATAGAAATCACTGCAAGAAATATTAAAATAATTTATAAATTTTCAGGTCTATTAGACTTTCCAATGGTCAATTACGTAAAAAATATATTTATTAAAAACACCAGAGGTCGAAGTAAAGATAATATTTCAAAACATTACGACTTAGGCAACGAGTTTTTTGCACTATGGCTTGATAAAACCTTAACATATTCAAGTGCAATATTTGATGAGAGAAATAAAGATTTGTCTAATGCACAAAATAATAAATATCAAAAATTAATCGATTTAATAAAACCAAATAACGGTGACAAAATTTTAGAGATCGGATGTGGTTGGGGTGGTTTTGCTGAATATTTAGGAAAAAAATATGATGTTAAATTAGATTGTATTACTATATCGAAAAAACAATTTGAATACGCAAAAAAAAGAATTCACCAATGTGGCTTAAACGAAAAAGTAAATATTGAAATTAAAGATTATAGAGATTTAAAAAATAAATATAATTCAATAGCTTCAATAGAAATGATAGAGGCTGTTGGACAAAATTACCTAGAGAGTTATTTTAAAACTATTAAAGATAATCTATCAGATGATGGAAGAGCTGCTATTCAGGCTATTACAATAGATGATAATATGTTTGACCGATATAAAAACAAGACAGACTTTATCCAAAAATATATTTTTCCTGGAGGTTTTTTACCAAGTAAGAATATTATTAATAAATATGTTTCGGAAAATGGTCTAGCTATCAAGTCATATGACTCCTATGCAGATCATTATTCTGATACATTAGCAATATGGAGAAATGAATTTAATAAGAAGTGGGATTTAATAAAGAAACAAGGATTTGATTTAACTTTCAAAAGAATGTGGGAATTTTACCTTTCTTATTGTGAGGCAGGTTTTAAATCCAAAAATATAGATTTAATTCAATTTTCACTTCAAAATAAATGATCTTTAAAGGAAACGAATGATTAAACTTAGAAATAGCAAATCAATTTTATTGATAATTTTTCTTTTCTTAATTACAAACTGCTCAAAAAATAGCGCTATGAAACCAGAAGATTTTAAAAATAAAGAACCTAGATTGATTATTGAAAATTATTTGTCCGGCAATGTAAAAGCTTGGGGTGTGCTTCAAAATAGATCTGGAAAAGTCACAAGACAATTTTCTGCAGATTTAAACGGAAAATGGGATGGTAAACAACTGATACTTGACGAAAAATTTAACAGGGATGATGGGGAAATTCAAACCAGACAATGGCAGATCACTAAAATTGATGAAAATAATTATGAGGGTACGGCAGGAGATGTTGTTGGTAAAGCTAAAGGATATTCGTATGGTCCAGCTTTTAAATTTGAATATGTTTTGTTAGTCCCAGTCAAAGGTAAAGAAATGAAAATTACTTTTGATGATTGGATTTTTAAACAAGACGAACGTTTTTTTTTTTGATATTTTGTAAGTTTCCCAATTAAGCCAAAATAAATTTTGTTTGGTAAGAAACTTAATACTTTCAATATAGTTGTTAAAGATTTTGGAAAATGAATTTCAAAAGAATTTTTGTTTACTAAACCATCATAAATTTTTTCTGCAGCATATTCAGAAGTTTTTAAGAAAGGCATTTTAAAATCATTTTTGTCAGTCATTGGTGTTTTAATAAAACCTGGTGAGACAAGACACACCCGAACATTTGATCTACCAAAATCGAAATATAAACTTTCAGCTAAATTATTTAAAGCTGATTTCGATGGCCCATATCCAGTTGAATTAGGTAATCCTCGGTAACCGGCGATTGAGGAGACTATAGTTATTGTCCCACTTTTTCTATCTTTAAAATATTTCTCTACAGCTTTAATACTATTTAATGTTCCAAAAAAATTTACTTTAAATACATTTTCAATTTGCTCAACATCAATATCTTTTTCTTTCTTGGGATCCCATGTACCAGTTGAAAAAAAACAAATATCCACACCCTGAAAAGTATCTACTATATTCTGAAAAACTTCTTTACATTTATTCTTATCGGTTACGTCTAATGGAAAAGAACTAATATTTTCATGCTCTCCACATGTTTCTTTTAGTAAATTTTCACGTCTTGCAGATATTGCAACATTCCAACCTTCTTTGGCAAATTTTATTGCTAAAGCTTTACCAATTCCTGTGCTACCACCTGTGATCCAAATAGTTTTTTTATTCATATTATAAAGATGTATAATACTAATATGCTAAAAAATAAATTTTATTCATTAATTCTTTTTTTAATTGTCACTTTTTCTGCATCATTTACTGGAGGTTTAGTCTCAATTAGCTTCAAAGAGCCCTGGTATTCTAGTCTTGTGAAATCGAATTATAATCCACCAGATTGGATATTTGCACCTGTTTGGACAACACTTTACATAATGATGACATTAGCTATTTGGTTTTTTTGGCATAGTAAAAAAAGTGATGTAAATACAATTTATATTTATTTTATACATATAGTTTTTAATGCAACTTGGAGTATTGTTTTTTTTGGACTACATCAAATATTTTTTGCATTAGTTGTCCTTGTGATTTTGATAACTTTGATAATAATTTTGATTATTAGATTTAAACGTGTCAATTTTGTAAGTTATTACTTAATGATTCCATATTTACTTTGGTGTTTCTATGCTTTATTTCTTAACTATAACTTAATGGTGCTAAATTAAATGGATGATGTTGTAATAGTTGGTGGAGGAATAATTGGTGCAGCAACTGCTTATTTCCTATCTAAAGAGGGAAGAAAAGTTAAAGTAATTGAGAGAGACCCAACTTATAAATCAGCTTCCTTTCCTTTATCTCTTGGCGGTTTTAGAAGACAATTTTTTCAAACGGAAAATATTTTATTAGGTAAATTTGCTAGAGAATTTATTTTTCAAATACCAGAGTTACTGAAAACAGAAAAAAATCCTAATCCTACTGCAAGCATGGTACCAAATGGATATCTATTAATGTTTGGCCCAGAACATGCAGACGAACAATATAGGGCTCTTGAAAATCATAAAGCATGTGATGCTGGAACAAAGAACATCAAAGGTTCCGAGTTAGATAAGTTTTTTCCTTATATAAACAAAGAAGGAATAGAAACGGCTACATTTACTGACAATAAAAGTGAAGGATGGATTGATCCTTTCCTTTTTCACACAGCATTAAAAAGTAAAGCGATAGAGCAAGGTGCAGAATTTGTTAAAGGTGAAGTTAAGTCTTTATCGGAAATAAATGCTAAAACGATAGTTTCTGCCGCTGGATGTTGGACAAAAGAATTATTGGAAGATATTCCTGTAGAGCCTCAAAAGCACACAGTTTTTAGAATAAAGTGTCCAAAACATATTCCTGAAATGCCATTAACTGGAGATTTAACAACAGGAGTTTATTGGAGACCTGAAGGTAAAGAGTATTTAGCTGGCTCACCAAAATCAGTTTTTGATGCTACAGATCTTGAACCAGCCTGGGACGATTTTGAAGAATTGGTTTGGCCTGCTTTAGCTAAAAGAATTCCTGCATTTGAAGAATTAAAGTTAACGGGTGGTTGGGCAGGTTATTATGATTGTAATAGATTAGATAATAATGCAGTTGTAGGAAAACATCCTAAATTTGAAAACGTATACTTAGCAACTGGTTTTACTGGAAGAGGATTAATGCGAACCTTACGTGCTATAATTTACTTTTAAATGCAAAAAATTTTTAATTTTTTCCCACTGACAGTTTATAAGTCTACACTTTCACTTTCAGAAAATGAAAAAAATGAAATGATTGAAGAAGTCCGATTAATGGAAAAAAAAAGTAAAAATTTAGATTATAAATCTGCAACGAAAGCTTGGACAGGAGATACGCAAGGATTTGAGTATTTGCACAATAATCCAAAATTTAAAAATTTATTTATTCAAATTAACAATTGTATTTTAGAATATTTAGAAAGTTTATCAGTGAACCATACAAAGCTTGATCTTTATTTTCAGAGATCGTGGGCAACAATTTCAAAAAAAACTGAACATATTGATAATCATTCACATGATCAGTCGCATCTTTCCATTGCATTTTATTTAAAGAAACAAAAAGACGATGCTAAGATCATGTTTTTTGATACTTCTAAGCATAATGAATTTATTCCTCAATTATTCGACTCAAGATCATTAGCAAAAGAAAATATTTTTAAAAAACGAGATATTTTAAATTCAAGTAAAGTTGTATTTGATACTAAAGAAGATGATCTATTGATATTTCCTTCTAAAACAATTCATGGCACAGAACAAGGAAAGTCTAATTCTGAAAGGATATCAATTTCAGCAGATATAGTATTTTTAGCAAAAGACTCATCAACACTTGAACATTTAGTTCCCCCAGTCGAAAATTGGAAAAAATTTTCTAATTAATTAATAAAGTTAAGTACCACAAAAAGTTTTGTAATCTTTAAAAGAAGTGTCCATTTTCAGATAATCTGAAATATTTTCTTTCAGGTCATATGGTGCTTTTAAAATTTCTAAAAGTTCATTAAATGGCTCAAGATTACCATCGTTGGCTTTTTCTAATGCATTTTCAATTTTGTGATTTCTAGGAATCACAAGAGGATTAACACTTCTCATTAATTTTATGTAATTTTCTTGAGTATTATTATTTAGTTTTAATCTCTCAAGCCAATTTTTTTTCCATTTTTGAAAACTATCATCTTTAAATAAGTCATCATCATAGTCTTTAAGTTTCATTAAATGACAAAAAGTATTTGTATAGTCTACTTTGTTTTGATGCATCCAAGTGAGCAAATCAACAATCAAAAATTTATCTTTGTTATCTTCACCTAATAATCCAAGTTTTTTTCTCATCATCTTCAACCATTTTTCTTCATATTTTTTGCCGAATGTTTCAATTATCTCTGTTGCACTTTTAACCGCCTTACTCTCATCTTGATCAATAAATGGAATTAAACACTCAGCAAATCTTGAAAGATTCCATTTTGTAATAGCTGGTTGATTACAATAAGCATATCTTCCCATCCTATCGATTGAGCTAAAAACTGTTTTTGGGTCATAGGTATCCATGAATGCACATGGACCATAATCAATTGTCTCACCAGAAATTGTCATGTTATCAGTATTCATAACTCCATGAATAAAACCAACACGCATCCAATTTACTACAAGATCAATTTGTTTATCTATAAGCACGTTCAAAAGGTCTAAAGCTTTATTGTTTGAATTTATTAGTTTTGGATAATGTCTTTTAATCACATAATTAAGTAAAATTTCTAACTCATCTTTTTTATCACGTGCTGCAACATATTGAAAAGTTCCAACTCTAATATGACTTGAAGCTACTCTCGTTAAGATAGCACCTTGCAATGGAGTCTCTCTCATTATTTCTTCACCTGTTTTAGCTACTGCTAAACTTCTTGTTGATGGAATATTCAGGTGATGCATCGCTTCACTAATTATATATTCCCTTAACATTGGACCCAGTGCAGCTCTGCCGTCACCATTTCTTGAAAATGCTGTTTTACCTGAACCTTTAAATTGAATGTCGTATCTCTTATTATTTTTCGTTAAATGTTCTCCTATTAAAACTGCTCTTCCATCTCCTAACATTGTGAAATGCCCAAATTGGTGACCAGCATAAGCTTGAGCAATAGCATTACTACCTTCTGGAAGAATATTACCGGTGAATAAAGCTGCTAATTCATTTTTGCCGATTTTGGAAAAGTCTAAGTTTAATTCTTCAACTAAATCTTTATTCATTAAAACTAACTCAGGGTTTTTTACGGCAATAGGTTCAATATGTTCTTTGAATGCATTAGATAGTCTTGAATAAGAGTTATCAAAATTCCAATTCATATTATTCTTCATAAAGTTTATTGACTCCAGATTCTTTTTAACAATTCTTCTCTTCCACAAGCTTTTTTATATCTAAGATATCTTTCTAATTTAATTTTATAGAAATCTTGATGGTATTCCTCTGCCTTATAAAATTTTTCAAAATTTCGAACATATGTAACAACTTTTTTGTTAAATTTATTTTGTAAATCTTTTATATCTTTTTCTATTAATTTTTTTTCTTCATCATTTTGATAAAATGCAACTGATCTATAACTATATCCTTTGTCACAAAATTGACCGTAAGCATCAAATGGATCAATATTAACCCAAAAATTTTTTAGTAAATCCTCGAATGAAATAACTTTTTTATCATAGATTATTTCTACAACTTCAAAGTGACCAGTATTTCCATACGTTACTTCTTTGTAGGTTGGGTTTTCAGTAATACCTCCAGAATAACCAGAAATTACCTCTTCCACACCTTTTAATTTTTCAAATGACTCTTCAACACACCAAAAACACCCTCCAGCGAAATATGCTTTATCTTTTTGAGCAGAATATGAAAAATTTATATTAATTAAAAAAAAGAAAATTATGAAAAAATGCTTCATTAATTATCATAAACAAATTCGTTATGATAAGTCCAGATTTTAAAGGTAGCTACTTTTTAGTAGCCACCTTTTATAATTAAATACAGAATTATTTTTTTTGATATTTTGCCGCTTCTTCTGATCCACCAGTTGCTGAACCTTTACTGTATGAGTGAGCACCCATACCAGCTAACTGACCATCTTTTACAATCAAATATTGATTTCTTATTTCTTTACCTTCGAAGAAACACTCTAATATTTCTCTTACACCATCAGCATATCTTGATTGGGCAGTTAAAGATGTACCTGAAGTATGAGGTGTCATACCATGATTTGGCATGCTTCTCCATACGTGATCATTAGGTGCAGGCTGAGGAAACCATACATCTCCCGCATATCCACTTAATTGACCACTCTTTAATGCTTTTGCAATAGCATCTCGATTACAAATTTTTCCTCTTGCAGTGTTAACAATGTAAGCACCTTTCTTCATTTTACTTATCATTGCATCATCAAATAAGTTTTCAGTTTCAGGGTGAAGAGGACAATTAATTGTCACTACATCACAAACTTTCACCATTGACTCTACAGACTCATGAAACGTTAGGTTCAATTCTTTTTCAACAGAGTCAGGTAATTTATGTCTATCAAAATAGTGCAAATGAACATCAAATGGTTTCATTTTTCTTAATGCATCTAAACCAATACGTCCTGCAGCAACTGTTCCAATATGCATACCTTCAACATCATATGATCTTTGAACGGCATCAGCGATATTCCAACCACCTTCATTAACAATTCTATGTTGATTATGGTAATCTCTCACCATTGAAACAATCATCATAACGATATGTTCAGCTACAGATCTTGAATTACAATAAGTAACTTCTACAACATCAATTTTATTATCCATTGCAGCCTGTAAATCAACATGGTCTGAACCAATTCCTGCTGTGATTGCCATTTTTAAATTTTTAGCTTTAGCAATTCTCTCTTTTGTTAAATAATACGGAAAGAATGGTTGAGAAATTACAATGTCAGCATCAACAATATGTTTGTCAGCTTCACATCCATCTCCATCTTTACTATTAGTTACAACTAACTCATGACCATTGCTCTCTAAAAATTTCCTTAATCCTAACTCACCAGACACACATCCTAGTAATTGTCCTGGAGTGTAGTCTCTTCCTTTAGGGGATGGCAAAGTCATTCCATCTGGGTATTTTTCTATTTTAGGTAATTCTGAAAGTGCATATGATTTAGGCATTCCACCTTTTGGATCATCATATAATACGCATAATATCTTCATTTAAACTCCTGTATATTTTTAAATTTATTTAAGGCATCTAACATTATTTTAGGATCTCAAGCAATGAATTATTTTTGACATGGATGTGTCTCTTTAAAAATAAATTTATGAATATTCATTCTAAAAATAATAATTATTAAATGACTTACCAAGTAATCAAAGGAGACACTTTCATTATTAAAATGATTGAATCATTAAGTAGACTTTTCAGCTTCCGCTATAAAAAGAATTAATTATTAAAAGATAAAATAATTTTAATAAATACAATTTTTTTCAACCAACAGTTTAATTCATCTTAAGGTTGTAATGCGGCATTTGGTTGCGAACTGGAATGATTAAAATTTGCACAAACTTGAAGCATGTGGTTAAATTGACCTTTAACTTAATTAAGAGGGATAGAAATGCTAACAAAAATGTTAAAAAAGCTAGCATCTACTTTAACAGTAGTAGTAGCTTTATTTTCTTCACTCGCTTTACCTCAAAAAGTATTTGGAGCAGAAACTCAATACTTTCCTGTAGCTAGTAGCCGTGTTGGACCTTATTCAGCAATGGGGACTGGTTACTATGGGGCTCAGATTGACTACATGAATTATGTCAATATGACAGGCGGAGTGAATGGAGTCATGCTTACATGGCAAGAATGTGAAACTGAGTACAACGCTGTAAAAACAGTTGAGTGTTACCAGAGACTACTTGAAAAAGATGGTCAAAGAATAGTTGTGTTTGATACTTTAGGAACACCAGGAGCATATGCAGTTATTAACCGTATGGCAAAAGACAATGTTGTTTTAGCTCAATATGGTTATGGAAGAACTGACGGTGCTGATGGAAGAGTATGGCCTTGGGTATTTAATGCTGCAAGTCACTACTGGTCACAAATAGCTGTTAAATTAAAATTTATGGCTGAGATCGAAGGCGGAATTGATAAGATGAAAGGTAAAAAGATCGTTCACTTACACATTGACTCTGCTTACGGAAGAGAGCCATTACCTGCAATGAGAAAAATAACTTCTGACTGGGGAATGAAATTAGTTGAAATTTCAATTCCACCTCCAGGTCTAGAACAACAATCTCAGTGGCTGCAAATCAGAAGAGAAAATCCTGATTGGGTTACTTTCTGGGGAGCAGGTTCTGGAATGAATTCAACAGCAATGACTAATGCTGCTAGAATTAATTTCCCAAGAGATAGAATGATGTACGTAACATTCGGTGCTGCTGAAGAGGATATGTATCCAGCAGGCGATGCTGCAATAGGAACTTACGCAGTTGCTAATGCTTTACCAGGCGAATATCCGTTAGTTAAAGACATCAAAGACAAAGTATATGGTTCTGGAAAAGGTAACTTAGCTGATCCAAATAGAATTGGTTCAGTTTACTGGAATAGGGGACTAGGTGCTGCAGTTATGTGGATTGAGGCGTTAAGAAATGCTCAAAAGATGCATAACAAAGTTGGTAAAGCAGTAACTGGTGCTGAGTTTAGAGATGGTTATGAGGCTTTGAACATGACTGAAGCTAGACTTACTGAACTTGGAGTTGGAGGAATGTTAGCTCCATTTGCTATTTCATGTGCAAACCATGAAGGTGCCGGTAAATTTGCTGTAATGCAGTGGGATGGAAAAAAATTCAATCAGGTAACTGGTTGGGAAGCTCCATTAGACCCTAAATTTATTAGAGGTTTAGTTGAAGACTCTGCAGCAAAATTTGCTAAAGAAAACAACATTACACCAAAAAAATGTGGATAATTAATTAATTTAATTAATTAATGTTCACAATAATGGGAAGTTTAAACAATTTTAATTGTTTCAAACTTCCCATTTAAACAAAATTAAAGTAGATAAAAAACTAATGAGCGATAATTCTGTAAACATTCTTGATATAAAAAATATTGAGGTAATGTATGACAACGTTATTTTAGCTTTACATGATGTTTCTTTAAAAGTTCCCAAAGGAAAAGTAGTCGCGTTATTAGGTGCAAATGGAGCGGGTAAAAGCACTACACTAAAAGCAGTTTCAACTATGTTAGCCTCCGAAAGAGGTAAAGTTACAAAAGGATCAATCGATTATGATGGAAACTCAATAGAAAAACAAAACCCATCTCAAATGGTTGGACTTGGAATGGTTCAAGTATTAGAGGGCAGAAGATGTTTTGGTCATTTAACTGTTGAGGAAAATATTATCTCTGGAGCTTATTCAAGAAAATTATCTAAAGGTGATATTGATCAAGAATTAGAGAAAATTTATGGTTATTTTTTAAGATTAAAAGAAAGAAGAAAAAGTCAAGCAGCATTTACATCAGGTGGAGAACAACAAATGATTGCAGTTGCAAGAGCAATGATGGCAAAACCTAAAATGTTGTTACTAGACGAGCCAACAATGGGTCTAGCGCCTCAATTAGTTGCTGAGATTTTTAATATTGTAAAAGAGTTAAATCAAAAAGAGGGAGTAAGTATTTTGCTTGCTGAACAGAATACTAATATTGCATTAAAAAATTCTGATTATGGTTACATCATTGAAACTGGAAAAGTGATGCTCGAGGGGACTGCGGAAAGTTTATTAAACAATGATAAAGTAAAAGAATTATACTTAGGCATATCAAAAAAAGGTAGAAAAAACTTTAGAGATGTTCTTAAAGAGGAAAGTTTAAACAAAAAAATTAATTAAAGATGGCATACGAAAGAAAGTTTAAAATAGGAAAGCCAATATTAGAGGTAAATAATATTTCACTCGCTTTTGGGGGTGTTAAGGCTATTACTGACACTTCATTTAACGTTCTCGAGCACGAGGTTAGAGCGATAATTGGACCTAACGGAGCTGGAAAAAGCTCAATGTTAAACTGTATTAATGGAATTTATAAGCCCCAACAAGGAACTGTATCTTTTAGAGGACAAGTAGTACCTAATATAACCCCGAATATTATGGCTCAAATGGGTCTATCTAGAACATTTCAAAACTTAGCTCTATTTAAAAGAATGTCAGTACTGGATAATATTCTAGTAGGTAGAAAACTTCACACAAAAACAAATTTCCTTGAGGTAGCTTTACAACTTCCAAAAGTAAAAAAAGAGGAAAAATTAAATAGAGAGCGATCAGAAGAAATAATAAGTTTTTTAGAGATAGAAGACATTAAAGACACTCCTGTTGGAAAACTTCCTTATGGATTACAAAAAAAAGTTGAATTAGGTAGAGCCCTTGCGACTGACTCGTCAATAATTCTATTGGATGAACCAATGGCTGGAATGAATGTCGAGGAAAAAAGAGATATGTGTCGATTTATTTTAAAGGTAAATGATGAACTTGGTACAACAATGGTTTTAATCGAGCATGATATGGGAGTGGTAATGGATATATCTGATAGAGTGGTTGTACTTGATTACGGCAAGGTTATTGGTGATGGAACACCAGATGAAATAATGGCAAATCAAAAAGTAATAGATGCTTACTTAGGAGTGGAACACTAGGATTATAATATGGCAAATGAACTATTATTTTTTATGGAAGTTCTGGTTGGTGGTTTACTTGCTGGTACAATGTATTCTTTAGTTGCTCTAGGCTTTGTTCTTATTTTTAAAGCGTCAGCAACATTTAACTTTTCACAAGGAGCCATGGTTTTTTTCTCAGTTCTTGCCTTCTGTGGTTTCATGCAAGATTTCAATATACCTTTTGTACTCGCTTTTATTTTAGCAGCCCTTTTGATGGTAGTGGTTGGTCTTTGCACTGAAAGATTGGTTTTAAGACCTTTAATGAATGCTAGTGAAGATACAGTGTTGATGGCCACGATTGGCTTGGGATATGTTTTAGAAGGACTTGCTCAAGCAGCATGGGGAGTAGAAGTAAGAAGATTAGATTTAGGCATAGGAGATTTTCCAGTGCCATGGATCGCAGACAATTTAAAATTATTTATTAGTGCACTTGATATCACAGCTGGATTAGTTGCTGCTATAATGATTATCGGTCTATTTTTATTATTCAAATACACAAAAATTGGATTAGGTTTGAGAGCTGTTGCAGATGATGCAGGAGCAGCGAGTTCAATAGGAATTCCTTTAAAACATATAATGTTATTAGTTTGGTCTGCTGCAGGTGTTGTAGCTTTAGTAGCGGGAATGATGTGGGGAGCGAGAGCTGGAGTGCAATTTGCTCTTGTTGATCTTGCATTAAAAGCTTTGCCAGTTTTAATTATAGGTGGTTTTTCATCAATTCCAGGCGCAATTATTGGAGGTTTAATTATTGGGGCAGTAGAAAAAATATTAGAGGTTTATATTGGACCGTTTTTCGGAGGAGCTATTGAAGGATGGGCTCCATATGTATTAGCAATATTCTTTTTATTATATAGACCGGAAGGTTTATTTGGAGAAAAAATTATTAGGAGAGTTTAATTTATGAAACCAATTTTTATGACTTACACAAAAAAAGACCTGATCAACTTAGCTGTTTGTATGGTTTTAAGTGTATTAATAATACCGACATTTATTAAAACAGAATATTGGTACACCTCTATATTAATTCCTTGGCTTTGCCTGGCATTAGCTACTATTGGACAACAAATTGTAATGGGATATACGGGACAATTAGCTTTGGGTGCAGCTGGTTTTATGGCTGCAGGTGCTTTTGCTATGTTTAATCTTATTTTACGGGTGCCTGATCTTGGTTTTGTAGGCTCACTAATAGTGTCAGGTTTAATAGCTGCAGCTTTTGGAATTTTGTTTGGTTTACCAAGTTTAAAGGTAAGAGGAATTTATCTTATGGTAGCAACATTAGCCTCACAGTTTTTTATTATTTGGATGATAGATAAATTTGGATGGTTTAAAAACTATGACTCTTCAGGGATTATAACTGCGCAAGATATAGTCATCTTAGGAAAACCATTTACAACACCATTAGCTATGTATTTTGTGTGTTTGGCTGTTACCACAATTTTAACTTTACTAGCTATGAATATGGCAAGAGGAAGCACAGGTAGAAATTGGATGGCAGTTAGAGATATGGATATCGCAGCTGAGTCTATGGGAGTTTCATTATTAAGAACTAAAGTTCAGGCATTTGCTATCAGTGCTTTTTATTGTGGTGTAGCTGGTGCTCTTTTTGCATTTTGTTATTTAAAATCTTTAGAACCAGTTGCTTTCGATATTAAATTATCTTTTAAAATCTTGTTTATGTGCATTCTTGGCGGACTTGGGACTATTAATGGTGCTTTTATAGGGGCAGCATTTATTTTGCTTTTTCCAGTTCTTTTAAATGCTATAGGAAACAATGTATTTCATGGAGCTATTGATGCTACAATCATTTCATCAATCGAACAGGTAATATTTGGTCTATTGATGATAATATTTATGATTTATGAACCTTTAGGAATGGCTAAGCTTTGGGAAAATCTTAAGCAAAGTATAAGATCAAAATTATTTTCATCAGGCATCAAAGGTATAAAATCTTCAGTACTAAAAAAGTGAATAAGAAGAAATTAATTATAGCATTAGCAATAGGAATATTAATAGGTCTACTTATTGAAAATAATTTTATAATTTCATAAAGAATTATTTTTGGCTTGGATAAGATTTTTTCAAAATAAATTTGTTAACAATTATTGCAAAAATAATAATTATAACTGATCCTGATATTACAGGACTTAGCAAGTAATCAAAAGAGACACTACCAATAATAACTATTATTGGATTTCCACCTGCAGGTGGATGAGTAACATTTAATGAGATCATTAATCCAACCCCAACTCCTACTGCTAATGGTATAGTCAAAAAGATTGGCAATGGAACAAAGTTTAAAAA
>LULE01000133.1_pt1 | contig 25775 bp, 27 predicted proteins | sample 728231 | NCBI WGS metagenome assembly LULE01 (sample SAMN03860297, study PRJNA289734) | marine metagenome | biome: seawater column; feature: ocean; material: water; isolation source: Red Sea water column Station 192 - depth 10m | place: Saudi Arabia: Red Sea | collected 2011-10-15 | depth 10 m | reverse complement strand
CATCTCGGCATAACAATAAAGTCTCTATTGATTTTAGATTATAAATAAAAATTAGTGAGATGAATTTTTAATTGATTAGGATTGTTTTGTGGACAAAAAAGTAAAAGAATTGTTAAATAGATGGCTAGAAAATGGTCTAATCAATCAAGCTTCTTATGAAGAAATAGTAAAGTTTGAAGAAGAGTCAAATCCAAATCAAAAATCTAAAGTTGCTAGAGCAATAACTTTAATTGGAGGTTTATTTCTTTTATCTGGTCTTCTTGGAACAATACCTCTATTGTGGATGAATCTTGCATATTGGGCGCAACTAGGACTTTTAGTAGCAACTACTTACTTCTTATTTTATGCAGCTACTTATAGTGAAAAATTAGAAGATGAAAGACTATTCATTTTTAAATCAACAGAAAGAGTTAGCTCCTTTCTTTTCTTGATTTCAAATATTTCATTTGGGGCCTCGGTAACTTTTGCTATAAATATTCTCCAAGAAACAGGAGTCGTAAATTTTAGTGAAGAGATCTCCTTTATTCTTGTTTCGTTTTTTGTTTTACTTTATGCTATTTATTTGTTTTTAAGAACAAAATTAATTTTTCAACATGCAGCGTTATTTTATTGTATATGTTTTCATCTAGGTGCTATTGGGAATTTATTATTTCCGAATATCGAACCTTGGGCTGCTGGACTTTTTCTAATTGCTATTGGAAGTATTTGGGGTATAAATACTTACTCAACACTTCTGAAACCAAGCTGGTTAGGATATTTTCTATCGGCATCTACTGTTTCTATTGGCACAATAATTTTGATAGATGACCTCATTCAAGTTGAAATAATTAGTATTTTAATTTTAATTTTGGGATCAATATTTTATGTTTGGGCAAGTATTCAGCTTTCTGAACAAGTGATATTTTTTATTGGTGGTTTGGGTCTAGTTATAAACCTTCCAAGGTTGATAACTGAAATATTGCCAGATAACATATGGCCACCTTTAATTCTTTTCCTAGTGGGAGGAGTGCTTGTAGTAGTAGGTTTATATTTAAATTCAATAAGAGAAAATATTATATCTACTGATACAGAATAAAAAATATGAAGCAAAGAAATACTCCTTTATTCCTATCAGTAGGCATACTTCTTATAACTACAATCATTGTTGCTATATTTGGTGTCGTACCTTTACCGGAATATGAAATCTTAGAAAATGAAGAAGGACTCAAAGGAAAATTAATTTATCATGTTCAAGTTCAAAGTCAAAATTTAATTCCACCCGCACCAGATATTATGGACGAATGTATTTTATCAATTGAACTTGAAGCAAATTTATTTAAAGAAGAAAAAATAATTTGTAGTAGCGACCTTTACGATATGTCATATGATATTTACTTTTACAATACTGAAATCTTTGAAGATGAAAATATCTTACTCAGATATTGGGATGAATCATCAGGTGAAGAAATGGGGCTAATAATAAATATAGAGACAAAAAAAGTAGTTGATAAGGTACAGCAACCAAATTTTTACTCTGAAGACAGAAATAGGATGAATATATATGGTGAAAAACTTATTGACCCATGGGACACATCTGATTATAGCTCAAGGGTAATTGGAGTCTACTATGCAAATAGAATGGAGAATATAGAAGTCTTCAAATCGAAAGCACCCACGAACTATTACTTTGAGTCTCTTCATTGGTCTCCAAATGGTGACTATATTGCAGCATTAGACTCGGAGGAAAATTTTATAATTTTTTCCAAAAATAAGAAATTCAAACCAGGAATAATACAATTTTCAGAAGTAAATTTGAAAATTTTTGATGATGAAGAAAGAGAAATACAAAATTTAATAGGTTGGACTGATTAATTAAATTTTCTTTTAGGCCTTACACCAATTTCACTAATAACATGTGCAGCACTTTTATTGGCAAAGTTAGCTGACTTGTCTATAGAAAATTCCTTTTGTAAACCATAGAGATATCCTGCTGCAAAAAAGTCGCCTGCACCTGTCTTATCAATAACCTTTGTTTCGGTAGCTTCAAAAAAATGTCTTTCACCATTCTTTAAAATTACCGCTCCGTCTGATCCTAGAGTACAAATTAATTCTTTACATTTAGGAAAATTTTCTTCAAAATATTTTAATGATTCATTTGTAGAACTTTGACAACTCAGAGAATTTAATTCATCTTCATTACAAAACACATAATCAATATCATCTGCAATAAAGCTTATAAAACTCTCTCGATGCATCTCAACACAAAATACATCTGATAGGCTGATTGAATTTAGACCCCCAGATTCTTTATTAATCTTTGCTGCATTTAGGAAAGCAGATTTACTTGAAGGTTTATCCCATAAGTAACCTTCCATATATAAAATTTTTGCTTCTTTAATTGCATTAATGTTTAAGTCATCAACTGAGAGATGTTCACCAGCTCCAAGATACGTATTCATTGTTCTTTCACCATCAGGTGTAATAAAGATTGCACATAATCCAGTTTGATTATCTTCACTTTCAAAAACTGTATAATCATTTAGGCCAGAATCTTTTAAACTTGATTGAAATTTTTTACCTAAGTCATCTTCTGAGATTTTTCCAATAAATCCTGCTTTTCCGCCTAACTGGGTGATCCAATATGCTGTATTGGCTGCAGAACCTCCAGCTTCGTAAATTGGATTTTTCATATTTTGAAGAAGAAAATTCGAACGTTCTTTATCTACTAAAGTCATTCTTGCTTTGTTTAAATTTAATTCATCAATTACAAATTCCTCAATTTGTTCTAGGGAATCGACTAAAGCATTTCCAATACAAATAATCACAAATAAAGTTTAAATGATTTGTCCTGGATTGCCTTCTGAGTCGTAAATTTTTTCAGTAAAGCTTCTTAACTCTTTCATTCCACCAGACATGTTGTAGGCTTCTATATCTTGTGAAATCATAAAGTTAGTTACCCTGGCTGACCTTGAACCAGACCGACATACAAATATATATTTTTCATTTTCGTGAAAACTATTCATATTATCTATTATTTCTCCCATTGGTATATGAATAGCATTTAGGTGGTGGCCAGATGTCCATTCATCGTTTTCCCTGACATCAACAAGCACACATCCTTCTTTTATCAAATTTTCAACCTCATTTGGTTGAACCGATGGAGTACTATTAATACCTAATTCCACTTTGAGCTTGCCTTAGTCTTCTTACTCTTTCAATTGTTGGGGGATGAGTTGAAAATAATTTACTAAAACTATTGCCAGAAAAAGCCTTTAATGGATCAGATATAAAAAGTTGACTAACTGCGGGGTTCACATTCATCGGAACTTTTGAATATCGATCAATTTTTTCTAGAGCTGACGCTAAAGCTAATGGGTTACCTGAGATTTCTGCACCTGTTTTGTCAGCACCAAATTCTCTAGTCCTCGATATTGCCATTCTTATGATTAAAGAAGCTATAGGAGCTGCAATAAATGCCAAAATTATTATTGCAGGATGTGTGTTTCTATTTCTGTTTCCACCACCCCAAAAAGCCATCCTAGACATAAAAGAAACTGCAGCTGCCAACATTGCAGCAATACTAGATACTAAAATATCTCTGTTTTTTATATGTGATAATTCATGGGCCAAAACGCCTTCTAACTCATCTCTATTAAGAAGGTTTAATATACCTGTAGTTACTGCAACTTTTGCGTTTTTTGGATTTCTACCTGTTGCAAATGCATTTGGTTGATCACTATTAATAACATACAGTTCCGGCATTGGCATCTTTTCTTTTTGAGTTAGGTGAGAAATAATTTGCGTTACTTCACTAAATTGTCCATCTTTTATTGGCTGAGCACGAGTTGATTTTATAGCTAAATTGCCTGAGAAAAAATAGATGAATCCATTAAAAATTAAAGCAAAGAAAAGTGCTGAGACAAGATCAAAACCAAAAGCTGTTGCCGAAAACATTACTACTAGAGTCATAAGCGTTAGTAGAGCGGTAGTTTTTACAAAATTCATAATTTAATTATAAAAACTTTAAATTTATAACTTTTCTGCAATTAAACAGTAAAAGCCTCCTAAACCATTTGAATCAATAATTGCTTTCATTCCATTCAACTCAGAATTAATCTTTAATTTTTCAATTCCTTCAGCGTATATATACTTTTCTTGCAATTCATCAAAAAAAATATTGAATCCATTATCAAGTAAAAAATCTCTTTGTAGTTTTAAAGTCACATCATAACCAAGGTATTTAAGTTCTCTAGATATAGAAGAGAAGTTTACATCATAAGTAATATCTATGTTTCCTGGATCTTTAATAGGGTCAACAGACAAATGATGATTTTTGTATGTTCTTAACAATGAATTATACATTCTCTTATCCCTGTTTTGCTGTTCGTAACCATAATCAAAAAGTAAAATTTTTCCAGGATTAATTTTTTTAATGACTGAATTTAAAAATTTATCAATATTGACTTGAATCTCGAACTCATAATTCTCATTTGGAACAATACTATTTTTATTTACCCAATCAAGTTCTTCATTTCTCATAGGTTTTAAGTCATATGCCAGTGAAGCCTCCTCAAATAACACTACTTTTTCATACCAAACTTCATCTTTATATAATCCAATAGAACATGGGATATTGTCTAATATTTCATTTCCAAAAATTAAATCAGATGTTTTGGAAGCTAATTCATCAAAATTTATATGTGTGTTTATCCCTTTTTTAATTAATTCTTTTCTTGCAGAAGAAGATAGTTCAACAGCAGTAATTTCTTTTATACCTATTTGTTCTATCAAGGAACCTGTACCGGAACCTATTTCAATAATATTTTTTAAATTACTTTCAGAATTGATCCAATTTCGTATTATTTTTCCAAAATATTTCGAAACTTCGGGAGATGTTAAAAAATCGCCTTCTTTATCAGACCTTACTTGATCAGTATTAAAAAATCCTAGTTGCGAATATAAAGCTTCCTCCATAAAAGTGTCGAAATATATAAATTCTGTGTCATATTTTTCATGTAAATAAGAGAAGAAGTTTTGTTTTGGCAAATCTTAATTGCCAAAAAATATCGAGGATACTTCTCCAAGATAACTGAAAATCCCTGGAAAGATTCCAGAAACAAATGTTATTAGAACAGTGAATACACCAACCACTTTAAGAGGATTTTCAAATTGAAAAATTTTATCCTCATTGATAGATTTGGGTTCATCCATCCATATAACTTTTGATATTCTCGCATAATAAACTAAAGCAATCACAGCATTTATTGCACCAACAACTCCGAGAGCAATTCCAATTGAATTTGCAGAGCCTAATAAGCTTCTAAATACTACAAACTTTGCGAACCAACCACCTAAAGGAGGTATTCCCGCAAGTGAGAAAAAGAAGATTGTTGTTAAGACTCCGGCTAAAGGTGATTTTCTCGCAGCCCCTCCCCACTCATAGAAGTTTGTTGATCCGGCATAATTATTAAAAAGATGCACGGACAAGAATGCTCCTAAATTCATAAATGCGTAAATAATCAGATAAGTAACACTTGCAAAAATTCCATCTTGATAATCCCCGGTAATTCCAGATATTGCAATTGGGGCTAATATAAAACCAGCTTGTGAAATAGATGAATAAGCTAAAAGTCTAACTGGGTTATTTTGTTGCAATGCGACCAAATTACCAAGTGTCATGGTCAAGCCTGAGATAATCACAAGAACGATCCCCCAGCTTGATCCTGATCCTGCAAAAACTTTGGTTAATAAAATAATGAGAGCAACAAAACCAGTTGCTTTTGAACTTACAGATAGATATGCAGTTACAGGTAAGGGTGCTCCCTCGTAAGTGTCTGGTGCCCATGAGTGAAAAGGAACTACAGAAATCTTAAATCCAATTCCAGATATTACTAATATTGCACTCAGTAATACTACTGGAGAATTAGCAAGTGATGCACCAAGCAAATATGAAGAGATCTCGGAAAAAACTAGTTTGCCTGAAAGACCATACAGAAGCGAAAATCCATACAATATAAGAGAAGCTGATAATACGCCTAAGAGAAAAAACTTAATTGCACCCTCATTTGATTTTCGATCACCTTTTTTCCATCCAGAAAGTAAAAACATCGGAGTAGATGCAAGTTCAATACCAATAAATATAGTTAACAAATCCCTAGAAGAACTGACTATTAGTGCACCTAAAAGAGAACTTAATAATAAGTAGTAATATTCTCCTTGGTAATACTTATCGCTTTCAATGAAGTTGACTGAGAGAAGGAAGGTTAAATAAGTAATTAATATAAATAATCCTTTTAAAATAATTGAAAATCTATCAATAATAAAACTATTTTCAAAAGCATAAATAGGTGTCGTATAGCTTGCCCATTGAATTACTAAAGGTGTCAAAGAAAATAAAGTTCCAAGAAGAGCAAAAGCAGCTACATAATATTTTGATTTTCTTGGAAGAATCAAATCAAGAACTAGTGTTCCAACTATGGTAAAAACTACAATAAGTTCAGTAGATATTGCAAAATAATTTATAGAAATTTTTAACCCCCAAAGGCTTTGGATAGCATGGCTATAACTGCATCATTCGTTGCACCAAATATTAATTTAGGAAATACCCCAATTAATACTGTTAAAACAACTAGTGGAATCCATGCTGAAAGCTCATAAACATCTGCATCATGAAGATCTTTGTCTAACCATTCATCTGATGGCTCTCCTAGATTAACTCTTTGTAACATCCAAAGTAAATAACCTGCGGTTAAGACAGTTCCAATAGCACCGGCAACCATCGAAGTTCTAAATACAGTTATATTTAAACCATCTAATGGATTGTAAGCTCCCAATAAAGCCATGAATTCTCCCCAAAAGCCAGCAAGGCCTGGGAGGCCTAATGATGCCATCGCAGTAAACCCTAACAATGCACCCGTTTTTGGGAGTAACTTCATGTTTCCTCCTAGTCTGCCCATATCTCTTGTGTGGTAAGTATGTGCCATAGATCCCGACAAGAAGAACAGTAATCCAGTGATTACCCCGTGAGCAACCATTCCTATCATTGCGGCATTAATTCCTATAGGCGTTAAAGATGCTATTCCTAACATAACAAAACCCATATGACCAACTGATGAAAAAGCGATTAGTCTCTTTAAATCTGTCTGTGCAAGGCAAGCCAAAGATCCATATATAATTCCAATTGCCGAAAGAATGGCTATTGCTGGAGCCCATGCTTTTGCCTGATCTGGAAGTATAGGTATTGCAATTCTGACAAAACCGTATGATCCAAGCTTCAATAAAATTGCAGCCAGTAATACTGAGCCAACAGTCGGTGCTGCTGTGTGCGCATCTGGAAGCCATGTGTGAAGAGGCCACATTGGGACTTTTACAGCAAATCCCAAAAATAATACCGCGAATACCAGCGTTGCGAATGTTCCTGTAAATGCGCCTGAGGTTCCCAGCTCAATTAACTCAGGAATACTAAATGTTTTATTTCCCCGATAATAAAGTCCCAAAAAACCAAGAAGCATAAAAGCAGATCCAAATAATGTGAAAACAAAAAACTTAATACTTGCATAAAGCCTAGTCTCTATTTGATTTTTAAATCCAGATACAGTCCTTACAGTTTTATCGCCCCATATTCCGATCATAAAATACATTGGTAATAATACAATTTCAAAAAATACGAAGAAAAGAATCAAATCTAAAGCTACAAATGTTCCATTCATTCCTGTTTCAAGAACGAGTATTAAAGCTAAAAAGCCTTTTGGGCTTTTTGGTTCAGGTAAATGCTCGATGGAATAAATTATTGCTAGTACGGTAATAAAAGTTGATAACACTAAAAGAGGAAGAGATATACCGTCTATGCCAATTTCATAATTTGCATTTATACTTTTTATCCATGATATTTTATTACCAAGTTGAAGTTTGTCGGCTGAGGAAAAATTAAATTGAAATAGTAAGACTGCACTTAAAACAAAAGTGATAAGTGAAGAAACTAATGCAAACCTTTTAATTAATTGTTCCTGAGCTTTTGGTATCAATGTAATTATAAATGCACTAATCAAAGGGAAAAAGACTACAGCAGAAAGCCCCATACCATTTGTCAATAATTCCACTTTTCCCCTCCTATATTATAAATAAAATTAATAAACTAATTGTGACTACGCCACCTAAAAATAGCATTAAATATTGTTGTGTCTTGCCTGTTTGTAACAATTTAACCTTACCGCCAAAATTATCAGTTCCAGTTGAAGACATATTTAACAATTTATCAATTCCATTTTGATCAAAATTATTGTACACAACATTACCCATTAAGGAAGCAACTTGTCCAAAACCATTTACAAATCTATCAATTACATTTGTGTTAAATTTATCTACTGCTTTAGAAATATTAATTTTTACTGGATCAATTACAAACTTGAAATAAAAGTGATCTAGATAATATTTGTTTTCAAGAACTGACCAGATAGGTTGAATTTTAATTTTATCATCACCTGTTTCTGCGCTTCCTTGCAACTGATATAAGTAATATCCAAGTGCGATACCCAGCAAACCAGCTAATAAGCCACTAGATAGTGCGAATAAATCAAAGCTTTCCGGATGGTATTCAACAATTTTATTCTTCCTTGTTGTAACCCAGTCTGTAAATCCTGTGTAAACCCCAGGAATATTTACCCAACCTGAGGCTATTGCAAAGACAGACAGTGTTAGAAGTGGAGTTGTCATAAGATTGTGAGATTCGTGAGGATGGCCATGGCCTCTATACTCTCCAAGGAATGTTAAAGCAACTGCTCGAGTCATATAAAATGCTGTTATAAATGCACCTAAAACTGCTATAAAAAAGAAAGCAGTTTCACCCTCATGATTAAATGAAGCAAGAATTTCATCTTTAGAGAAAAAACCTGCAAATGGCGGGAGTCCAGCTAAAGCAACCGTTCCAATTATGAATGTAGCAAATGTCTTTGGCATAACTTTTCTCAAACCACCCATTTCTAACATACTATTGCTATGAACGGAGTGGATAACAGAACCTGCTCCTAAAAACAATAGAGCTTTGAAAAATGCGTGTGTCCACAAATGGAATAATGCAGCGGTATATGCACCTGAACCAATTGCAGCAACCATATATCCCAACTGACTTACTGTTGAGTATGCAAGTACCTTTTTTAGATCATCTTGTACAACCGCAATTAATCCAGCAGCTAATAAAGTAATGACACCGAAAAGCATCACAACATCTAATGCATCTGGTGCCATTGCTTTATAAAATGGAAACATTCTTGCTAATAAATAGACACCAGCTGTGACCATTGTTGCTGCATGCATTAGTGCAGAGACAGGTGTTGGACCAGCCATAGCATCAGGCAACCAAACATGTAATGGAAATTGAGCACTCTTACCCATCGCACCAACAAATAATAAAATTGCAGCAACAAACGCAACGGTAGATAACTTTTCATAATCATGTGTTGACTGATAAAGAATTTCAGAAATTCTCAGTGTTCCAGTGTTTAAAGCTAAAATGATTATTCCAATCATCAACCCTACATCAGCTATTTTATTTGTAATAAAAGCTTTCATGGCTGCAGAGGAATTATCTTTCTTCTCCCAGTAATGACCTATTAGTAAGTAAGAGCAGACTCCAACGAGTTCCCATCCAATTAAAATTTGAATAAGAGTTGGAGAAGATACTAAAACTAACATGCTTCCGGCAAATAGCGTTAGCGATGTAAAGAAAAAAGTATATCTAATTTCACCTTCCATATAATTTGTTGCATAAATGAAAACAAGTAACGCAACCGTTCCAACAACAAAATACATCATTATTGATAGTCCGTCGACTACCCAGCCAAACTCAATATCAAATACACCAATACTTCCAACGTTTATAAAAAATTCATTTACAACACCACTTGTGATGTGTAGGTACATTAGTGCGGCACTGTACAAAAATATTATTCCAATAGTAGTTAGGGCTACTTCTGCTCCTTTCAATGGCAAATATTTACCTGTAAAAGTTATGACTAATGCAGCTACAAAAGGTAGCACTACTAATAACCAAGCATACTCTGCTAAGATTCCCCCGTCGGTGTAAACTAATTCACCTTCAGCAAAAACAGTGGATTTAAAATTTACCATTTCATTAAATCAAATTCGTTTATGTTAGCTGTTTGTCTGTTTCTAAATAACATGAGTACAATCGCTAATCCTATGCCTACTTCAGCTGCTGCAATCGTAATAATAAAAATCGTAAAAATTTGTCCCTGCATTAAAGTATCAGCGAGCATCGTATCAAACATGATGAAATTAATATTTACAGAGTTAAGAATGAGTTCGATAGACAAGAGAACCATTACAGCATTCCTTCTGACTAATATTCCATAAATGCCTAATGAAAATAAAGCAGCTGCTACTACTAAAACGGGTTGGACAATCAAACTTGGTCCTCATCAATTAGTGCTTCATCTTTTCTAGCTAATGTTATTCCTCCAATTAGAGCAGCAAGTAAAACAAACGATACTAATTCAAAAGGAAAAACAAATCTACTGAGCAGTATCTCTCCTAGCAGTTCAGTAGACGAGCCGGAAGTTACAACAACTTCGCCATCAAATCCATTTACTAATATATATGAAAACAAGAAAAATATTGAGCCTGCGATTGCTGCCCCTAATTTTTTATTTTTATCGTTATCAAGCTCGGCATTTTTTCCTAATGGTGCCCGAGTAATCATAATTCCGAATAAAAAGAGAACTATAACCGCGCCAATATAAACAAGAACTAATACAAGAGCAACAAACTCCGTTGAAAGAAGTAAAAATAATACAGAAGTCAAGGCTAGTGTAAACACAAGCGATATAGCAGCATGAATCACGTTTGAAGTTGTTACTACCCTTACAGCGGTTGAAACCAATAAAAGAAGAACAAAGTAAGTTACAATCTCAAAAATTTCCATTTTTAACTTTCGAGTCCCTCAGGGTCTGGAACAGTTTGGAGCCAATCGTCTAGGCGTTCTTTGTCATGCAACATATCGCCCATGTTGAATTCAGAATATTCATATTCTGGTGACCAAAACAAAGCATCGAATGGGCAAACTTCTACGCAAATTCCACAATACATACATAGTGCATAGTCAATATCAAACCTATCCAAAACAGCTCTGCTTCTTTGTCTACCTCCAGGTTTTGAAGGAGGTTGTAATTCTTTATGACCTTCTATATAAATACACCAATCAGGGCACTGTCGTGCACACAACATACAACTAGTACAAGCTTCTTGATCTAAAGCAATAACCCCTCTTGCTCTTGGTGCGACTTTTTCTTTTTCAAATGGATAATTGACATTTGGTTTTGAATGGAATGGAGATAAAGTTTTAAGCATATTTACAATGACAATTTTTATTCCAATTAAAAACCCTGGTATTTTTGGCTTGAATGTCTTCATTAAAATCCAACTTTCATAATTGCAGTTACAAGAATATTAACTAAAGATGCCGGAATAAGTATCTTCCAAGCAAGGTTTTGTAATTGATCTTCTCTAAATCTTGGTTGTGACCACCTTATTGCTACCAAGATAAAACCTAAAATAGCAGTTTTAGTTAGGAGAACAACAGGTCCATAAAAGTTTACCCATTCTGTTGGTAGTAGAGGCACATGATAACCACCAAGAAATAGTGTTGAAGCAATAGCACATAAAATGAACATATTCATGTATTCAGAAATATAAAAAATAAGAAATCTAATCCCAGAATATTCTGTCATAAATCCCATGGTTAATTCTGATTCACCAATTGGCATATCAAATGGAACTCTCATCATTTCAGCTGTTGCGGCAACCATAAAAATTAGAAAACCAACTATCTGTCCACCAACAACAAAAGGAACTCCCCATTCAATTTGTTTTTCTACTATCCCAACTAATGACATAGTTTCAGCTTGAATAACAACCCCGACTACAGCAAGTATCAGTGGGAGTTCGTAAGCTATGAGCTGTCCTGCTGCTCTTAGTCCTCCCATAAGTGAGTATTTATTTGCTGATGACCATCCAGCAGTTAATACACCTATGGTTCCTAAAGAGCTAATTGCAAGTGCAAAGAAAACACCTAATTCTAAATCTGCAACTACTAATGTTGGACTCATTGGAACTACAGCAAAAAGAGCAACACAAGAAACCATAACATACGCAGGTGCCCATTTAAATACTGGCCTGTCAACTTCAGTTGGAATTATGTCTTCTTTTTGAACAAATTTGAGTATTTCAGCTACCGGAAATATAAAACCTCTAAGTCCGACATGTAAAGGCCCTGGCCTTCTCTGCATCCAGGAGGCACCTTTAACATCCATAATTGTAAAAATGATTGCGCCATTTAATGCAGCAAGTGCAAGAAATCCAACTTTAACTAGGACGTCTGTCATCTGTCAACATCTCCCAACACAAAATCTAAACTACCCATTATTGCAATTAAGTCTGGTAGTAATGCACCCTCAAGCATAATAGGTAAAATTGAAACATTGCTAAATGAAGCTGTTCGAACTTTAAGCCTGTATGGTCCAAGCCCTCCATCTGAAATTATGTAGTAACCCATTTCTCCCTTTGGATTTTCAGCTCTTACATAAGTACGGCCTTTAGGGACTTTTATAACTTTAGGAACTTTTGCTTGTAGCGGTCCAGAAGGCATTGAATCAATTGCTTGCAAAACTATTTTTGCTGACTCAACCATTTCTTTTACCCTGACGTCCCATCGATCGTAACAATCTCCATTCTCTCCAACAGGAATATCGTAATCAAATTGATCATATGGCAAATAATCTGTTTGTGTTCTGAGGTCAGACTTAACTCCTGAAGCTCTAAGTATTGGCCCTGAGACACCATAGGCTTCTGCTGTCTCAGCAGTTAGTACTCCAACATTTTTTGTTCTTTTTTTAAATACTTCATTTCCACCTATTAAGTTCTGAAATTGATCAGCAGCTTCTATTACTTTTTCCATTGCAACTTTGGTATCTCTATAAAATCCAGCAGGTAAATCTTGAATATTTTTTTTCGAAGTAGGACCTGCTCCAGCTGCTGGTTTTACTCCACCTATTCGATTAAAGTTTGGATGAAAGCGACCACCAGTAACTGACTCAATTAAATCTAAAACTCTTTCTCTATCTTCCATCGCATAAAAAATCGGAGTTAATGCACCAACTTCAAGAGCATAAGCTCCATTAAATACAAAATGTGAAGAAATTCTAGCCATTTCAGTAAGAATTAATCTGATATGTTTAGCTCTTTCAGGCACTTCAATTTCCATTAATCTTTCAGCACCAGCAATAAAAGGAATTTCATTAGAAAACCCTGCAACCCAATCAATACGGTTTACAAGTGTAGTTATCTGGGGATATGTTCTAACCTCCGCTAATTTTTCATATCCACGATGCATGTAACCAAGTACGGGTTTGACATCATGAACTTTTTCTCCATCTACTTTAGCGACCAATCTAAGTACTCCATGGGTTGATGGATGTTGAGGTCCAATGTTCAGCGTCATGTCTTCAGTTTCAATTTCTACTGATACAGATGCCTCAGAAAAGTTATTCATATTTTGTGGATCTAATGCATTAATCATCAGGTGTTTCATCGCTTTCTGGTTCTTCGGGCATTCCTTCTACATCAACATCTCCCGGCCAAGGCTTTACTTCCCTACTGATTAGTTCAAAAGATTTAAGCATAGGATTGCCTTCGTATCCGTCAGGAAGATATAATTTTTCAAGATTTGGATGATTTTCAAAATTTATTCCAAACATTTCGTATGCTTCTCTCTCATGCCAGTTTGCTCCTGCATACACTTCTATAAGAGAGTCAATATTTGGATCTGATTTATCAATACTTGTCGAAACAGTAATTAAATTAGTGTTAGCTAAATCTGATAAGCATGTAATTATTTCGAAACAGGGTGAAACGCTTTCTTTAGGAGCTTCACCAACAGAAACATCATTGTCCCAATCTACTGCTGAAAGCCAGGAGAAAAATTTTAAATTAAATTCATCTCTAAGTTTTTTATGTGCTTCAATCCACTCTGTTGAATCAACTTTAATATTTATTGTTTCAAACTCTAATACAGCGTCTTTAAAGCTTTCTTTTATATTGTTAAGAAATTCTTCCATCTTAAATTGGCTCAGTTTGAACTTCTGTCCATTTTTCTTTCATATCTTCTCCGCGAATTTTTTTCTGAAGAAGAATTATGCCCTCTTGAAGTGCTTCTGGTCTTGGCGGACAACCTGGAACGTAGACATCTACGGGAATTAGCTGGTCGACGCCCTTAGTGACTGAGTAAGAATCCCAATATGGACCGCCACTATTAGAGCAAGAGCCCATTGAAATAACATACTTTGGTTCTGGCATTTGATCATAGAGCCGTTTGACAGAAGGAGCCATTTTGTCTGTTACTGTTCCAGCTACAATCATGAAATCAGCCTGTCGTGGAGATGCGGGAAGTGGAATTACTCCTAATCTCATAAAATCGTGCCTAGGTCCACTTACAGCCATAACCTCAATGGCGCAACATGCTAATCCGAATTGAAAATACCAAAGTGAATATGATCTAGCCCAGTTAAAAACTGATGATATAGGTTTTGGAAGACCAAATTTGTCTATGACTCCCATTTAAGCACATCCTTTCTTATTGCATATATAAGACCAATTAAAAGAATGAATATAAAAACAAACATTTCAATTAATCCAAAATAACCCAGCTTTTCTAAATTGATAGCCCATGGAAATATAAAGACTGCTTCAACATCAAAAATTACGAAAAGTAAACCGAATATATAGTATCTAACATATGTTTGACTCCATCCTGTACCTACAGGGTCTACACCACATTCATAAGTTTGTAGTTTTTCAGCATAAGGTTTGTTTGGTCTGAGCACAGAGGCTACCCCGAGTAATAATACAACAAGAAATAAGCCGAATCCCAGCACTGCTCCTATGGTCACGTAGTCTTGATAATAAGAAATCATAATTTATAGTTTAGTTAAGCCTCTAAAAAGTTTAGTTTTTTCTCAAACTTCAGTGTAATTTTTTTGTAAGATTTTTTATAAGTGATTAATAAAAATTTTTTAGAAGAACCCAACATAGTAGATCTTGCCAAAGAAATCTTCAAAGAAGTGGTTCAAAATAAATTAGAAATAAATACAAGATTTAGTCTATTGTCAGGTGATATATATGAGGCAGACACTATAAACTTCATACTGGCTGACGGACTCGGTTATGAAAATCTAAACAGTACAGATTCTTATCTAAATAAAAATGTTACAAAATCTATTAATACAACATTTCCTTCCTCAACAAACGTGGCTTTATCATCAATTGCGTTTATGAAAAATCCAATTGAGCACGGGCTGATAGGTTACTACATGTATGACAAATCAAAATACGGGCTAATAAATGCATTAAATTGGAATGAAGATAACAAAAATTTATTATTAAGTGATCATTTTCAAAAACAAAATTCAATTTGGAAAATTTTTAAAGAAAACAAAATTTATGCTTCTAATTTTCAGCCTAGAAATTTAGTAGGTACTCCTCTCTCAGATTGTCTATATGAGTTATCGAGCACTATTCCATATGACGATGAGCAAAATCTTTTGGAATTATTGTCAGAATCTACAATTTTGGAAAATAGGTTTAATTTTATATATTACCCTTTAATTGATGTTGCGGCCCATATATTTGGAGTGAATTCAGAAGAGTGGCAGATAGAAATAACTAAATTTGAAAAATTGGTTAATCAGATTTCAAATATAAGCAATAAGAAAACAAAAACTATTATTTCTGCAGATCACGGTCTTGTAAATATTAACGCAGAAAGTCGTAATCATCTGAATTACAGTGATGATTTACAAATTTATGGAGACCAACGCTCTGTTTATATAAATGGGGCTAAAAAAAATGTTTTAGAAACTTTTTCTGAAATACCAGGTGTTTTACTGGAGCAACATGAGTTGTCTTATCTACTTGGTGATCCGGTAAATGAATTTTTGCAAACAATTTATCCTGATTTTTGTTTTTTAGTTGAAGATAAAAATATCATTTATCCAAAGCACCTTTCGGCAGAGTTGAAAGGTTACCATGGAGGATTGTCTAAAGAAGAATTAAAAATTCCAATAATTGAATTATCTAACTACTAAATTACTTATACTTAACTTGTGAAAAATCTTAAACTTTTATTTTTTCTTTTAACTTTTTCTTTTTGTTCCCAATCAAGTGAAATGACAATGGGGGTGTCTGAACCTTATTTTGGAGGAACTGAGGACATGGCTTTTTCTGAAACTTCTTTAGCACGAGATGGATCTTTTTCTCAAGCCGACTTTATTATTAAAACTGCTTATGCAAGCACAGACGTAAGTTCCTCTAATTTTGAAAATACAATCGATGAAGTAGAAGATTTAGTTAAAAACTACAACGGAAATATTTCTAATACTTATCTTTCAACTAATTATCAAGGTCTTAAAAGTTATAACTTAACAATGAACATTCCAGCAGAAGAGTTTGAAAGTTTCCTATTGAAAGTAGAAGAAATTTCCAAATTTACAAATATAAATTTGAATGCAAATGATGTAACTAAATATGTACTTGATATTGATTCAAGATTGAAATCATTGAAAAATGAGAAGAAAGCGCTTGAACAAATAAAAGAAGAGGCGGTATCAACATCTGACAAACTCCAAGTGCAATCTCAGCTTCGATACATCAATCAAGACATACAAGTCCTTGAAGGACAAAAAGAATACTATGAAAATTCAGTATCGTACTCTACTTTGACTCTAGATATCAGAGAGGGTTCAGGAGTTTCATTATTTTCTTGGAATTATTATGTTCAAAGAGCTTTAAATTGGATTGAATCAATAATTGGTTTTGGTGTGTCGTTTGGAATAATTGCTGTTCCATTGATGCTGTTATTACTAGGCTTTAGAAAATTTAGGTCTAAAAGCTAATGGCATTGTCTTACATTGGATTATTTTTAATTATTATTCTGATTATATTTTTTGGAAAAAAAATTAAATAAGTACCTAATTTGGTTGATATGTCCCAAAAAATACCTGCCAGGCAAGACAAGTTTTTGCTAACAAACTAAGCCAAATGTAAGCTCTTTCTCCATATAAATAATCTTTCCATTTACCTACTTGCTTGTATTGCAATATCATATTTATTGAAAAAGTATTAAAGAATAAAAATATACTTACAAAAATCCATACTACGAATTGTGGAACTCCTTGAGGGTTAGAGTCAGTGGCAACACCATCACCTATTAGATTTATAAATATAAAAATCCAAGGAGTAACGCCGACTAAGCAGCCCATTATATAGCTTGTCCAGTCAACTTTTTCAGTATATTGATTATGAACTTCCATCATCCAACCAAACCAACACATTGCAGCATTCATGAAAAATATTCCAGCTAATGCCCATACGTCATAAATTCCTACTAATAAAGCAATAAGAACAATCATCACTGATGCGCTAATTGAGTATTCAATCCAACGCACCTTATTTATTCCTTTTGACAGGTCTTCTTTGTATTTGTTGTAAAAAGGTCCAGAAATAAGGTAGTGAGCAACTGCTGATGCAAGTAAGAAGGTTGCAACTGCTGGACCAAAGTTTGCAACCTCTCTCCATACTTCAAGTTCAGGAACCAATGCAAAGCTTGAAGGATCTTCAGGAGAACCTACTCCAACTAATTGAGTTAATGTTATAGGTACAACAAAATCTGAGTTTACGACAGTACCTAACCAAAAAAGTAAGCCACCCTGTATAAGGTGGACAGTGCCCATAATAATATTGAATCTTTTGAGTTTTTTAATTTTAATCTCCATGTTCCCCCAATTAGAAATAATTATTATAAGTTTAGTTTTTTATTTACAATTAAACGATGGATAAACAACTAATTTTTTCAGAGATAGAATCAATAATATTTGATATCGAAACTTCTGTAAAATCTTTAGCAAATTCACGAGAGTATATTGCTGAAAGCGATTATTCGAGAGCATTCACAAAACTTTCTGAACTTGAAATTGAAATACAAACAATTGCTGGAAGAGTAGCTTATATTAAATCAAACCTTTGAGGGAAAAGTGGTAACCTCTGAGATTTCAATATTTACTTTATCTCCTGCTTCATAAATAGTATTTGGTAATGATCTAGCTCTAAAGACCTCGCCCTTACTGTTTTGAAATGAGATGACCTGATCATGGCCATAAAACGTACACTCTTTAACAATGTAGCTGCCATCGGAGTCTAAGTTCAATTCAATACACTCCGGCCTTATAGAAACGTCTAAAGCTCCTTCATATGCTGAAACGAATGTTCCTAAAGATGTTTCAACTCTTCCGTCAACAGAAAACCCTTTAAGAATATTTGGGTCACCAACTGAATTAGCAACTGTTTTACTTACAGGGTTAAGGTATATTTCTTGGGGTGTTGAGCTTTGTATAATCTTACCTTTTTCCAACACACTAACAACATCACAGACTGAAAGAGCTTCTTCCTGATCATGAGTAACAATTATTGCGGTGGTTTCAGTATCTTTTAAAAGTTCAACAACTTCATCTCTTAATACTCTCGCCATTTGTGCGTCTAAACTAGTAAATGGTTCGTCTAACAATATTACTTCTGGATTAGGTGCTAGAGCTCTAGCCAAAGCAACTCTTTGCTGTTGTCCTCCAGACAATTCCTGTGGAAATTTGTTTATTAAACCAGACAAATTACACATTTCAATGACTTCTTTAAGTCTTCCCTGTTCTATATCATTCTTACCTAGACCAAAGGCAATGTTTTTTTCCACTGTTAAGTGAGGGAAAAGTGCATAATCTTGAAACACCATACCAATATTTCTTCTTTCAGGAGGTAGCCAAACTTCATCGCTAACAATCACTTCATTCTTCATCTCGATGATGCCTGCATCAGGTCTATCGAAACCTGCTATTAACCTTAAAGCAGTAGTTTTGCCTGAGCCTGATGAACCGAGAATTCCTGTAATAGAACCTTTCCAAACGTCTAAATTGAAGTCAGAAAGAACCTGTTCTTCATCATAAAATTTAGATATAGACCTTGTTCTAATAAGTAGGTTGTCAAATGCCATAATTATCTAGTTAAATTCCTTGTACTTAATATATAAGTAGGAAATGCACTTATTGCCAACAAAATAAATGCAGAAAATGCTGCATTAGTAAATAAACCCTCAGATGCATAGGACCATACGTCAACAGCCATTGTATTTAGCCCTGTCGGCCTTAAAAGTAAGGTTTGTGGGAGTTCTTTCATCGTTGATAAAAAAACTAATGCACCACCTGCTACAAGTCCTTTATAAATTAATGGAAGGGTAATTTTTGTAAAAGTCATAAATTTGTTCATTCCCATTCCTAAACTCGCATCTATGTATGATGATTTTACTTGCTCCATTGCTGCCTGTCCTCCTCCAACAGCTTGGGGTAAAAAAACAATCAAATATGAAATAATTAACATCGTAAAGCTTTGATAAAATCTTGGAAATATCTTTAAAGAAATAAATAAAATTGAAATTCCAACAGCTATATGTGGTAATCCATAAAGCGACAGAATTAATTTTTCAAAAATATTTCCAAATTTTGATTTATATTGAGAAACCATTATAACTATTGGGGTTGAAATAATTATTGCACTGAGTGAAGTTACAGTAGCAGTAGACAAAGAACCAATAACACCATTAAAAGTAGCACTTAAATTATTTCCAGAAGTAATTCCTCTAATTAACCAATACGCCAAAACTGAAATAGGTATAAAGAGACTAGTAATTACAACTAGCGACAAAAAAAGTAAAAATAGAAGTTTATATTTAAAACTTATTTCTTTTTGTATAGGTTTTTTTGGAGTACCAGAAACTTTGGCAGACCTACTAATATTTGATCCTCTCTGAATAAAACTAATTATTAGTGCAACAAGTATTAAAAGAGCAGAATAAAAAATTACTGGATCACCGTTTATATTAAATTCATAATAAGAGTAGATGGCTTTGGTTATTGTGCTGTATTTCATAAGGGACACTGCACCAAAATCTGAAATTACATATAGGCCAACCAAAAGGGATGAATAAATAATAGGTTGTCTCAATCTTGGAATAACAACTTTGGTGTACATTTGAATTCTAGAAACTCCGAGTGATCGTGCCGCCTCTTCTACGGTTGAGTCTAAATTGCCTAAAGCATTAGAGCATATTAAAAGTACATATGGGTAGGTAAATAGTGTCAGAACGATCCAGCTTCCAAGAAATCCATCAATTCCGGAAATTTCATTTACTCCGAACTGTGAAAATATTTTAACAAATAAACCCTTAGGAGAAAATGCTGAAATATATGTTAACGCACCTATATAAGATGGTATAACAAGTGGTATAACCAAGAATGTATATAGTAACTTAGATCCAGGTATTTTGTACCTTATCAAAATTATTGATATTGATAATCCTAAAGTTAAACTTGATATGACAACAGCAAGAAATAACAACAATGTATTTGCTAATAAGCCAGTAACATTCCAAGACTGAAGAAATGATGTTATGCTGCTTGAAAAGTTAGCAAATCTCCAGAACATATAAAATACTGGTGACATAAAAGTTATTAAAATCAGTAAATTTACAGCTGTAAGAATTTTTGGAGTTTTCACTACATATAGAATAAATACAAAATTTAGTTATTTGAAGATAAAATTTTGGACAGAATTCAATTGTCCAGAATTTTTTCGAATGTGTTGAATATTCTTAATAAATTAAAAACCCGATCTTGCAATTAATTCTACAGCTTTTTCTTGCCAAATTGCTAAAGCTGACCAATTCAAGTTTAAAGGAGAGTTCAAATTTTCTAAGTTAGGCAACAAATAATTAGGCTCTATACCTTTGACCAAAGGAAACTCATATAATGAATTAGTAAAAATCTCCTGTACAGATTTTGAATGCAGAAACTCAATAAAAGCCATTGCTGCAGTCTTATTTTGGCTTGAAGATAAAATACCGACTCCTGCAGGCATTACCATTGCACCACAACCACTATCTAAATAAACATTCTTTATAGAACTATCTCCATTCTCTGCAACCAATCTCAAAGTGTAGTAATGGTTTACCATTCCGATGTCAAGTTCACCTGAGTCTGCTGCTGCAACTTGTGGTGAGTTTTTGGGGTATTCCGTATAATCAAGACTGTTTATAGAAGATAACCAATCTAAAACTTTTTCTTCTCCGTCCAATTCAATCATACAAGAGACCATAGCGATGAAAGATGAGTTGGTAGGAGCAAGTCCAAGTCTGTTTCTAAATTTTTCATCAGCAAGTCCATAAATGTCATTTGGCAATTCTTCAGGTGTAACATCCCTTGTATCAATAACAAGTGATCTGGATCTTCCAGATGTACCAACCCAATAACCTTTCTTATCAGAGGCCCATGAAGGTACACTAACTAAAATATCATTTGGAAGAGTTTCAAACAGACCCTCTTTTGCAACAACTCCTAAACTAATTGGATCTTGAGAAAAGAAAATATCTGCTGGACTTATTGAACCCTCTAAAACTATAGTGCCTGCTAACTCAGCACTTTTTGCGTATCTTACTTCAACCTCAACACCTGAGGTTGCTTCAAAATCTGAAATTATATCAGCAACTAAACTTTCTTTTCTTCCGCTATAAATAACTAAGGTGCCTCCTACTTTGGCTTCAGGCTGAGACAATACCTCTTCGGTTTCTTTGTTTGATAAACTAGCTTCTGCAGAATCTTCAATTGTTGGTGAACAAGCAGTTAAAACAATTACTAAAGCAATTGAGATTAAATTATTTTTCTTTTTCATTTCATCCTTTAAATTACAAATTATTTTGTTAATAGTAGTTAACATTATAAGTTAATCTTAATTTATATATATTAAAGTGACAAATCTTTTTCTTACTTATTTCAAATATTAAAACGAGGGATTAATGAGAATAGATCTTAATTAGTGCTTCCTGATTTTGAAAGCTTTTTGAAATTAAATGACTTTAATACAAACTTGCCACCGTTTCGGACAAACCACATAAATCCAGCAAGTAAGTAAGCATATGGACACATCATAATTAACTATATTATACATTAAATAGTAAAATATTAATAATGCAGAAAGATCCTAAGCTTGTTAGAAAATATGAACCGATAATTTGGTTAGTGTTTTTTGGACTAACATTCGCTGTAGGCTGCCCTGCGTTTTAAAAATAACATTATTTGTTAATAACTGTTAACATAGGTTTCATGAGTAATAAAAATCCTCATATTCTTACACAAGATGAAATTGAAAATTTACCAAATTCTTTTTATTCTCATGCTGAAGCGATATATCATCTGCACGAAGTAGGCATTGAAGTAAAGCAAACTCGTGTAGCTGAATGGTTAGATGTAAGTAGAGCAAACGTTTCCCAAGTTATTGGAAGAATGCAGAATAATGGCTTGGTTGAGCTGTCAGATGAATTAAAGCTTTCAAAAAAAGGGGCCTACCTAGCAAAAATAATTTCTCGTAGACATCGAATCGTAGAGAGATTTTTGTCGGAAGTTCTTGATTTGCCTTGGGATAAGGTATACAAAGAAACAAAAAAATGGGAAAACATACTGAGTCCTGTTACTGAGGAAGCCATGCTTAAAATTTTGGGAAACCCTACAACTGGTCCTTTTGGCAATCCTATTCCTTACTCAAATTATAAAGAAGTACCAATGACAAACTTAATAAATGTAGATGCGAATGAAGACTATAGAATTTTGAAGATTTCTGAAGAGCTTAAAAAAGACAGTAACGTAATTGAGTTTCTGCAACAAAATCAAATGTTGCCAGGAAATAATATTTTTATTTCTGATGCAAACAAGTATTCAATCACTGTAAGTGTTATCAAAAATCAATATTTTGGTCTTGATCAATTTATTGCTGAAAGAGTTTATGTTGGCTAATTCAATTTATGGTTATACAGGAAGTTTTTATAATTAACTCATGAACAATTTATTATCCAATATTCCATATGAATTATTTAGCTATATAGGTGGAGGAATATTTGTATTTATCATCTTATATAAATTTTTTCCAAAATTATTTATAAAAATTCATAAACCTATTTTTTTCACAATAGGCATACTCTCACTTTCACTAGGTTATGTAGGTATTGTTGTACCCGGTCTTCCCACAACTGTATTTATCTTGATTGCAGCATGGGCGTTCTCTAAATGTTCAGAAAGATTTACATTATGGTTAGAAAGTCATAGAATATTTGGCCCAATAATCTTAAACTGGAAAACATACAGAGGTCTTTCAAGAAGAGCTAAAAAATTAGCTATCTCAATGATCATTCCAACATTTGTATTAACAATCTATTTTGTTTTTTCACTAGTTGGTGATGTAATTTTTGGAGCTTTTGGTATTGCCCTTTGTACTTGGCTTGCTACTAGGCCTGAACCACCACTAGAAAACGGAAAATAAATCTAGTTAGCTTCAGGTATTTGATAGCCTATCGGAGAAACTTTATCTAATTCAAAAACATCTCTAGCTTGAGCTTCATAATTTAGACCTATAGAGATTTGATCGCCTTCAGTAACCCTGTTGCCGTTCTCATCAAGTCTTGCATTCATAGTTGCTTTTTTACCCGATTTACATATTGTTTTTATTTCAGTCATTTCATCAGCCCATGCTAGTAAATACACACTCCCTGGAAATGGTTCTCCGCGAAAATCTGTTCTTAGGCCATAACAAAGAACAGGGATTTTAAGTTTGTCTACAACAAGAGATAACTGGAGAACTTGTTTTGGACTAAGAAATTGAGATTCATCAACAAGAACACAGGATACTTTTTCTCTCTGATGCTCATGAGCTGTCTTGCTGCATAATAAAAATATAATTTTGCCATTTCTTATATATTAGTTATTTAATTTATTGTTGCTATCGAACAGCAACTATTCTTCCAACAGTTTTTCTACTTCCAATCATGTCTAGATGTTCGACAATTTCATCAAATTTAATAGTTTTAAACACAGGTTCAATTTGTTGATTAATGTATAAATCAAATATTAAACCCATTCTTGATTCAAGATATTTTTTGTCATCATTTTCGAAACTAATCATGAAAACCCCCATAATAGAAATATTTTTAACTAGTAAATAGCTCAATGGTTGAGAGGGAATATTTCCACTTGCAAATCCCACTATGAGAGCTCGACCTTCTGATCTTAGCAGTCGTATTCCTTGTTCATATGGTTCTCCTCCGACTTGATCATAAAAGATATCTACAGGTCGTTTACCAAATTTTGCTTCAACAGTTTCTTTTAAGTCTTCCTCCTGATAATTTATTACCAACTCTGGTCCAAATTGTTGAACCAATTCTTTCTTTTTTTCAGAACCAACTGCAGCAATTACTCTTGCACCAGATATCTTAGCGAGTTGTATTGCTGATAATCCCACCCCTCCTGCTGCCGCATTGACTAATACCAATTCATTAGGTTTTATTTGAGCTCTTCTGTGCAATGCAAAGTCTGAAGTTAGGTATGACATAAGAATTGCTGCACCTACTTCAAATGAAATATTTTCAGGAAGTTTATAAGTTAAATTTTCTGAGACAACGCAAATATCACCAAAACTTCCATGTCTTCCAGATCTAAATACAGTTGTTGCTGCCACTACTCTATCGCCAACTTCAAATTTACTGTTTTCATGACACTCTTTTACGTATCCTGCAACCTCAAACCCAGGGACAAATGGATGTTCAGGATTTGATTGGTATAGCCCACTCGACAACAAAAGATCTGCATAATTTAAAGTTGCTGCTTTGGTCTCTACGATTAACTCTTTGTCTTTAATTTCTGGATAATCCATTGATGTAAATTCAAGATCTGTAAACAAACCTAATTTTTTTTGAACTAATGCATTGTATTGATTCATATCAATATCATAAAAGAATTTATTAGTGGTAGTCTTTTTTTATGGAAGTAATTATTAAATATATACACATGATTGGCTTATCTGTATGGCTTGGATCGATGGTTCTTTGGGCAGTTTTTGCACCACAACTTTATAAAATTGATTCTACAAAAAAAACTACAAATGCTTTGAGAGGATACTTTAGTACTGTCTCTTGGGTATCGTACTTTTTAGCCTTATTCACTGGAATAACTCTTTACTTTTTAAATGAAAGTACTACCTCTAACTGGTATATCGAAGTGTTGGTTCTAGGATTAGCTGGTGTTGTGATTGCTTTGCATAGCTACGCAACAAAGTTGAGCGCGGCAGTAAGAGGCGCTTTCAATGGAATAATGTTATTACTTGCTTTAGTTGTTGTGTACCTTGCAACAATATATATTTAAAAAGAATTTATTAAATCTAAATCTTCTTCTGCAATAATTCCATATCCTCGAGTGAGAATATTATTGGTGTCTTTTTCAATCAAAAACCAATATATTGTTTCATTTGAGGGTATGTCTAAATTCTCTAAAAACTGTTCTAGGTCAACATAAGCAGTAATTGTTCTGTCTCTTATTCTGTCATCTCTGATTCCTGCTCGCATGATTCCATCTAGATATACTTCAAATAATTTAGAACTCTTTTGTACAGTTGGTACTTCAATAATATTATGTGAATCACCAAATCCATTACTTTCTAGTAAAGATATTGACTCATCTACCAGCGGTTGGTGCCATTGTTGAAACGCTACAATAATAATTAGATTTTTATCAACAAAATCATCTGGTACAACTTTGTCTCTTTTATTTAAATCTCTTCCATTTATCTCTGGAAACTCTCCATATTCAACA
>LULE01000298.1_pt1 | contig 26437 bp, 39 predicted proteins | sample 728231 | NCBI WGS metagenome assembly LULE01 (sample SAMN03860297, study PRJNA289734) | marine metagenome | biome: seawater column; feature: ocean; material: water; isolation source: Red Sea water column Station 192 - depth 10m | place: Saudi Arabia: Red Sea | collected 2011-10-15 | depth 10 m | reverse complement strand
GTCAAAGCTAACGCCTTGACCCTCGGTTTTCGTTGGCGCAGATCCGAAACCAGTAATTAATACTTCTTCTTCAAAGGCACGGTTGGAATCTTCAATAGAGAAGATTTCTTCGTATTCACGATCGTATTCATCATAGTTAAGACCAAATAATGAATTTAGACCTGGTTCTAGCTCTTTAGCGAGCTGAGCTCTTGATATAGCCATTATTTACTCCTTATGCTAAGCCAGCACCTTTTTGTCCCATGATGTGGTTTTGAATCACACAAAGAACATTGGTGTTGCTTGATGCTACGTCATCGTTATCGGGATCCTCGGAGATGTCAATACACTTGAGAGGTAACGTTGCGGTCGTAGCACCAGTAGTTACGTCTAACTCAAGATTGGATCTCCCAGACTTAGTATCGCCAACAGGTGAACCGTCCACGATGTCAAAGTTTCCAAACAGATCTGCTACAGGAAATGTATCGTCTGCTTGCACTTCAAACACCACGTTAGGGTCATCTATGACGCTTGCGATTATATCACTAGCAGAAATACTGCCAGGATAATGGTTTTTGAAAACTTGTTCGCCTGTGGTTGGGTCGGGGTATTGAACACCGTTAAACACTCCGACAATCGGAACAGTACCAGTTGCGGCGTGTCTGCCAATTACACCAGCTGTCAGTTGAGTTACAAGATCGCCTTGAAAAATTGGAGTTGTAGCTCCACTTGCGATTCTATATCTCGATTGACCGCCAGAGTATGGCGCTCCACCCATCATACGAACAGGTTTGCATCCAAATGCGCTATCTTTATTAGCCATTTTTTGCTCCTATTTTATGCTGTTACTTTTTCCCAAAAGTAACATTCGACTCCCTTTTTGAATCATACTGCACATAACGGCTATCTTTGCGAGTTTCGTTAAACATATTGTTATCCAAAGCCTCGCGTTTTTTAGCAGTTTGCCCCTCGTAATAAGCGTTACGCTCATTCTTGGTTTCTACAGGAATTTTCGCTAAGAGTAGTCCATCATTATAAACAATGCCAGCGTGTCTGCCTTCGTCCATAGTAGGTAAAACAAACTCTGTGGGTAAGTCAGTTCCTCTTACGAGCTCCCAACCTTCTCTCAGTCTTTTGCTTACATTACTCCTGTCCTCTTGTCCCAACATAGATTCTCTTATCCAACGATATTCATATCCATCTGGGGGAGGTGGGGTTTCTAGCTTTCTAACTGGCCTCCATGGTTGTCTACGAGTGTTATTAGCGTGATTCTCGGATTCACGGGATTGTCTGGTAGTAGTTACTTTTTCTTCGGTCATTTTGCCTCCCTATTAGCTATTTTTTGTTTTTCTTTAGCAACAGATTTTAACCACGCATCTTCTGTCATGTTGTGTGGTTTCAATCCTCTAAGACGCTCTACTTCCGATTTAGAGAAAGTTACACCGTTCTTTTTGCCTTGTGTTTTTTGTCGACCTCCGACAGAGGTTGAGGCGACTCTTTGCACAGCGGGTCTACCTTCTGATTGCTCGACATTATTACCAGAACTTTGCAGGTCTGGATAAACTTTATATACACGACTATTCAGCTGATCGTAATATTCTTGAGAATCAGCCTCATAGCCTTCGTTGATTAAATTGAAATGAGTAAAATATGCAAATTGAGTAGCTTGTTGGTTGGTTGGGTCAATGTCGTCGCCATACCAAGGATTTTGTGCATGCCACTCTTGCGCCTCTCTGGTTGGTTTTGGCGCCTCTTGTGTTTGAACCGTGCTTGGTTCTTGTGGAACAGGTTGAGGGTTTTGGAAAGTTTGTTGCTCTGCCTGTTGTTTTGCTACTTTCAGTTTTTCTTTTTGGATGCTTAGATCACTTTTGAGTGTATCAGCTTTGCTAATTAGTTCTGCATCGTTAGATTCTATTGCCTTTTTATATAAATCATCTGCTTGTCTTTGTTTAGCGTCTAAAGCCTCTTCTTCTTTCACTAAAAGTTGCGCTTTTACTTCTCTTTGGGATTGCAAGATACTTGCAGTTTCCATTTCTTTTTGCGCTAACATTTGTTCAAGCCTGGCGGCTTTTTCTTCTGCCGCTCTATTTCTTTCGTTTAACTTGTTTATTCTTTTGGAAACACCTTTAGTGTAATTTTCAAGTTCATCATCCGTCGAAACGTCTGATTTAGTCTGTTGTTCAGCGTTTTCTACTACCTCTACTTCAAGTTCTTCGGCCTCTGGCTGAACTTCTTGAGCATTTTCTTGTTCATTCATCATAAACTCACTATGTCATCTGGATTGAGTATGGTGGCTATAACCTCATCATCATTGATAATTCTTACCTCTGCACCATCTTCAAGTTTAAACCTAGAGCCAGAGTAACGCCCTATTAAAACCCATTGTTTTTCTTCGCACCACGGTTTGTCACCGTATCTTGCTTTATCGTTGTAGCATTGTGGACCCATTTTAACTACATAAGCTACTACGGTAGCCAAAGCCTCTCTGTTTACAGTTTCTTTAGCTAATACTATGCCGCCTTTTGTTTTTGCTTTGCCTGCGTATGGTAAAACCAACATGCGCCAACCCGTAGGTTGTGGCATGCGGTCTAATATTGATTTATCTAAAAGTTCTGGATCTAAGATTCTATCTTCTATATCTATGTATGCGTCTGCTATTTTTTTAGATTCTGCCATTATTAACTTTTATTTATGTCACTAAGTTCGTTTGCAATATAGTATAAAGCGTTTAGCTCGCCTTGCAAATATTTATAATGTTCCATATCCTTTAATCCACCAGACATGAGTGTTTCTTGTATTTGTTTTTCTCGATCATCAATGATACTTTTGACTTTATCGAGTAAATAAACCTCATCCATTATTTTTTGCTTTTAGCTGGTCTACCTCTTTTTTTTGCTGTTGCCTTTTTTGCTGGTGCTTTTTTTGCCGACTTTTTAGGAGGGCTTTTCTTTGGTTTTTCTACAACTTCTGCTACAGGTTTTGGATTCGGGACCACTCCGCCCGCATCTATAATTTTTTGCTTGGCCGCTATTCTTGCGTCACTTGCCTCTTTTTTAGCTTGCGCCTCTAGAACCGCTTTAGCGGCATCTTGCATTTCTTGTGCTCGACGTTTTGCTTTTTCATGTTTTAGCTTTGTCACAGCCTCTAGTTTGTAAGATGTTGTCATGTTATCTCCTAAGTTTACTCTCTATTTCTAACAATTTTAGATCTGCATTTTGACGCAACCTATCAATCGCTACTTCGAGTTTATCATCTGCAATTGATTTTTGCACTTCTAGACGTCGTTTTTGTATATCAGAGTCCATAAGTTTTTCTTGAGCTCTTTGTTCTTGTTTAGCAACAAACTTGCTTGCGTCCATATCAAGTTCTTTATCTTTCAAAGCCAATTCAGTTTTTCTTATCTCCACAAGAGGATCTTCGCTAGTGCCTTGCCCAATAGATTGGAGAAAGTCAGAAGTTAGTTGAGCCATAATTGGAGCACTAAATTGGTCTAAAATCATTTGTATTTGCAAACCAATCTGTTGAGCCTCTTGCGGAGAAACTTGTTGCATTTGCCCTTGGACTTCTGCAATTCTAATTTGTGTTTCTTCTGGTATTTGTTCTTGTGCTAATTGAGCCGATAAAAACTGTAAGTGTTGCATGCAGTGACTTATTATAATTGATTGAATTTGTGGGTTTTCTTGAACTATGCTAGTCAAAAATAGGCTTTTGTGTGTGTCTAAATGTGCTTGATGATTTTGTTGTTCAAATGCTTGCGCTGGTTGACCCATAAGTAAACCCGAATTTTCAATACCAGCATCGATAGGTTTGGGAGTCATATCTGGCGGAGGCTGTATAAGCGAATCAACATTATCTACACCTAAAGCAGAATACATGCGACGGTAGGCCTCATAAATACCCATCGGACCATGCACGTCGGGAGCTGATTGAACCATTTGTAATAGCTCTTGTGCCAACGTTACTCTTTGACTTTGTGAAAAAATGTTTGGATCAGATACAGGTATGACGTCGATACGTCCGTCGAAGTCCATGCTTTTGATTTCTTGTGACCCCGAACCTACTGCAAACTCATACACAGGCGGTAGATATTCAGCAAAAACCTTAGAAAGTATTTGGAACTCCATTTTTTGTGCGTAGTGCAATCTTTTATGTATTGCAGACATAACCTTGGTTCCACGTTCTAAAAGAGCCACGGTCGTTCCGACAGGCATGGCTTGGTTCATATCACCCACATTCATATCGGCTATTGCGGCAAAACGTTTGCCAGAATCGACTAACAAGCCTAATAATTGCATCAAAACACTGCTAGGCTCTTTTATAGGTAAAGGTATAAGGTTTTCTCTTAGTGAGCCTCCTGTTGTATCTATATCTCTAAACTCACCTGGTTGTAAAGGCTCGTCCTCATCTCTAATACGCATACCCCTAGCTTTAAAACCAGCTGGTAAATTAGCTAAAGTTCCGCTATCTATTAATTGTCGTAAAATCGAGGTAGATGCTTTAGAAAGTCCTCCTATCATGTGTGACAACCCTAGCCCATAAAAACCCAAGCCTGGCAAAAATTTGTATTGCACAAAATAATTTATTTTGTTTTTCAGAGGGTCTGTTTCTAAAAAGTTTCGTCTGATAGATAAGACTGTTGAAGAGTCCTCATCTATTGTCACTATGTAAGGTAATTTTAAGCCTGTGCTTTGTCCGAGTTGGTCTAAATCTTCAAAACCAGGAATATCCAATACGGTATGTATCTCATATATGGTTCTATTTCTGTCCTCTTTATAGCTTGGCTCAACACCCTGTATGTCGTCTATTGCTTTTTCGATTTCAGATTCACTGTCGTCATAAGTTTCATCACTAATTTCAACATTTGCATAAAAACCAGTTAGTTGTTGTTTTTTTACCTCATTTAAAGACATGCTTATGGCATGTGTAATTCTTTCTGCGCTTGATATATCCGAGGCCTCATAAGGAACTATAAGATCTTCTGGTGGTATAAATTTAGATACAGCTTTTCCTGTTACTGCATCATAATAAACTTTTTTAAAGGCAGAGCCAGCTAAAGGTAAATAAAACAGTAACATATCAAGTTCTGGGTCATAGTCACTCATTACATTCATAATGTAATAATTCATAAACTCTTGGACTCTCTCAGCTTGATCTTCGGTTTCTATGGTTCTTGCACCAATAATCTCAGTCTTAACTGGACCTTTTGGGGGTAACATTTCTTTATAAGCCTGTGCTTGAAACTGAGTTACAGCCTCGGCTAAAATCGGGTGGATTACACCAGAACTACCCTCGAATGGTTGTGATCGTGATTCATCAAACTTCATGCCTAGATATTTCAAACCGTCTGTATAAGTTTTTTCCCATTCAGATCTTGATTGTTTATCGGATTTTATGGAGCTGATTAGGTCAGAGGATATTTTTTGTAAAGTTATTGGGTCTATAAATTCGACTAGATTGGCATTGAAATCCATTTGAGGTGGTTCTGGTTCTACTATTTCTTCGTCTAGTAAAACCTCTTGCTCATTTACTAATATTTGTGCCGCATTAGCTATTTTTTCTTGTCGAGTTTCTTCTGGAAAAACCTCAACCGCAGTTGATTGATTTTCAATATCTGGTGAGTTTTCTGCGTCTAGTACTTTTTCAATAGCCATTTAATGTATCACCTTTTCGTCATTTTCAAGGTCGCCGCACTGAATAAGATCCTCTAATTCTCCCAAAACTTCCAAACCTTGCGACTCTGCTATAAGGTCAGCATCGTTTGCGTTTTGAGCATATATATTAGGTCCATCATACTCTTTGCCGTCATGGATAAACTTAGTTATAAATATCTTCATTAATAATATACCTGTCTGTTTGATTTTAAAAGTCTTACCTCGTCTTGGTAATCCTCTTCCAAAGAAACGAAACCACCCTGTCTGAAACGCATCAAGGCCATTGTAGCACTATCACAATAGTCGTCATAATCACCATAAGGGAAAGACGCCATCTCTTCTATGACCTCATCTGCAAAATCATGTTCTGGAGCCCAGACCATTCCAGACTCAAAAATAGGAGCTACTGAGTTCATTCTTGCTATTTTATCTTGACCACGGCTTGGTGAGTAAGCAGTCACAGGAATACCCATACGTCTTAATTCGTGCGTTAATGGTGTACCAGACGCTTTAGCCTCTATCAAAACACAATCTGGCGTCCAATATCTGTATTCTTCCATAGCCATCCTTTTTAGTTCTGGAAAATCACATCTAACTCTTTTTGCATCTAGAAGTATGATTGCATCTGCTGTTTCGTCACCAGCATTAAATATCGCCCAAGTTGTGATAGCCGAGTAATCAGCTGTTTCTTTTTTTGAAAAGGCAGTATCGTAACTCTGTATCACATAAGAAAACGGCGGTATATCGTCATACTCCCAACGTCGCCACCACTCCCTTTTTACTATAGAGCCCTCTTCTGCTGTGGGGTTTTGCATCCACTGACTGTTCCATTTAGATATAGGTAATGATGCCTTTACACCTAATAATTCGTCTTTTTTCCAAAATTCTGGCCATAGAGGATTATCTGATTCGGGCATGATTGCAGGGAACTCAACAACTTCCCATTGATCTGCGTTATCTTCGCCTTGTTTTTGTAATACTTTTCCAACCAAGTCTTTAGTAGACCAACGCGTCATAACTATGACTATAATTCCGCCTGGTTGTAAACGTTGTCTAGGTCCAGAGGTGTACCACTCATAAGCAGATTCAAGTGATTTAGGTGAAAGTGCATCTTGCTCTGAATGTGGGTCATCAATAACCAAAAGGTCTGCACCACGACCTGTGATTGCACCACCTACACCTGCCGCGAAAAACTCTCCGTCTTGATTACTTGTCCAGCGACCTGCACTTTTGTTATCAGCTTGTAATTTTGTATCTGGAAATATGTGTTGATACTCTTCGCTATCAATAATATTTCTTACTTTACGTCCAAAACGGACAGCAAGTTCAGCTGTGTGTGTTGTTTGTATTATTTTTAAGTTACCCCTTCTGCCCATCATCCAAGCAGGAAAAAAGGTAGACGCAAATTCAGATTTTGAGTGTCTTGGAGGCAAACATACTATTAGTCTTTTTAATTTGCCGTCTGCGATTTTATTAAATTTTTCGGATATGATTTTGTGGTGTCTGCCTTCTATAAACTCTGGCCACATGTGTTTTACAAAGCCCATAAAGTCTTTTTGACAGGCATCTTGCTTATCTAGTTGCTCATATCTATTGAGTAAGGCTACAGCCTCAGCTTTGTCTTGTTCCGACAATATATCAAAATCTTTTAATGAAATATCACTCATATTTATAAAGTCGGGCTAGGCAATTAGGTAGTGACATAGTAATCACCCAACCCTAAACGTTTTCACGTCTAAGGCAAGTATAAATTAAGAATAACCACACACAAAATTATCAACAAAGTTAGAAAACCTACAGGTAAATATCTAGACCTCATGCCAGTTAGGATCTCCTGCAAATAACATTGATTCTGCCAATCTTCTTCTTTCCAGACCTTCTAAAACTTTGCCGCCAGCCTTATTCCACCTTTTCATTTGTTGCGGTACTTCATTGTATTTTTTTTCATTGAGAACCTTGAGCATCGTACTCGAATTTAGGTTTGTGGGGCCTAGATTGTATGTCCAGGCTACAAGAGCATCAAACTGGTTTTGATCTAGTTGCACTTTTACTGCGTCATTTACATATCCGCCATACTCTTCTAGTTCTTCTTCAAGCCAAGCCTCTGCTTGCTCTTGTGTGCATGTATCGCCCATTTTTACGTTTTTTGTTCTACCATACGCAATTGTAGGCACGTCAACCGCGTCTAAATAAGCCTCCAGCTTACATCCTTCAAATTTTTTAATTAATGATTTACCTTCTTCTGATATGTGCATTTTATTCTCCCCATTTTTTTGTTTTAGTACCGCCGTGATAATCGACAGCAAGGTTTTCTTTTTTGAGCAAATCAGCGATATTTCCTTTTTCACAAAATACATCGCCTAATACCCTACCATATTTATCGGTTCCATAAGATTTAAGTGTTATATCACCTACTAACCATTCTTTTAATTTTTGTTTTGCAAGCAATCCTAACTTTTTTTCTTTAGCTCTTTCTGGATATTTTTTTATATTTATCCTGGATTCTGGTGTATCAATACCATTTACCCTTACTGCTTTGTTGTGTAGCTGAACTGAAAAACCTAAGTCAATAGTTTCTAATCGTATTGTATCGCCATCGGTGACGGATTTAAGTTTGCATTTGTAGACAAAAGCGTCTGGTGATTTACTCACTTTTTGGTTGCTCCATGGTGACTTTTCTATAATAAACAACAACGTCTTTGAGTTCAGTAATGTACCTTTTTATTTCTTGCATGTTGTAAGCCATAACTTCATAGTCTGGTATGGTCATGGCTAAAAAAACTAACTCACCCTCTTGTTGTTCAATTCTAGCTAATTGTTCTTCCCAATTATCTGGAGTCACTGCAATCCACTGAGGTTGTTTGAGATCTATCTCCCTAGGCATAATAGGTTGAACTATTTGCCTTTCCAGAGGTTTTGCAGATACTTGAATTTGCTTAGTCGGTAGCAGACTGCAATTGCAAACCACTATCGAGGTCATCAACAGTATTGCTAATCTCCTCGATGTTTTCCATGATATGTTTTGTACCATTATTTATTTTTCTCTCCATTTCTACAGGATCAGCTAAAATTTTAGCAGTTAATTCGTAATTTTGTATGAACTGAGTATAACGATTGAGCTCTCTTTGGGCCGCTTGACTTTTTACGGTTAGATCTTGAAGTTGTTGTGTTTGTAGAACAAAATCTGCTTGTAGTGTGGCTATAGCCTCTTCTTGAGTTGCAACAGCTCCTTCTAGGGCTAAATTGTTAGCCTGTAATATTTGGTTTTGGCTATAGAAATAGTAACTTGCCATACCTAAAATCAAAATTACACCTATTAGAATTTGTTGCATCAAATGTCCTCTATTATGTAGTTCAGTCCGCCAGCACTTCTATACTCTATAATTTTATTATCGAGATTGCGAAATTTTAGGTGATTTTCTTTTTGCACAAGTATCTTTTTGCTTGTGTAGACTCTATCGTCCGCGTCACCATATTCTTTGTTGAATGACACTCGTATTTGGTAACGGTGTTGAAATAAGGCTAAAAACCAATCAATGATTTCTTTTATCTTCATAAAAATTTGTCACCATTTTTTATGTTATCAGTTTGCTAGAGGATTTTTGTCCTTATCTTCTAATTCTTCTATGTCTACCTGCATGCGCTCAACACTGAGTGTTAAGGTAGCAATACTAGCTTTCAAGTCACTATTATCTGGTATGACGATACTATCTATTGATTTATTCATGTACTCAACCGAGGTTTCTATAGCGGCAAACCTTTCTTCAATTATTTTTTGTGCATCTTCGGCATCTCCAATACCACCAATTTGTGCCTCCAAGTTTTCTAACCTATTTACATAAGTTGCACCTGTATAGCCAAAGCCTGCTAAAGTAGCTATGATTGATGCCAAGGCTATTATTTGTGCCAATTTAGATTCTAAAAAATTCATAAGTTCACCTGCTCGTCTAAAATGTTTTGCATTTTATCTATGCTTGTATTAGCTAGATTGTAATATGCTCCAGTATTATCTTCAATGTTAGAATTGTTGTAGATAATTTTGCTTTCATACCAGACGTTTTGATCTGGAACTGTGAAATTTTTGTATCTGTCAAAACCTGGAACATATCCTAGATAAGCAACAAAAGCGGTTTCATCGGAGTATTCACCCGACTCTTGCTGTTGTTGGTCCATATCTTCTTGTTCTTGTTTTATATTATCAGCTACTATTTGGTCAGCTATTTGGTCAGCCTCGGATGAGGTCATAACGCTAGATGTTGCAGATAATATTTGACCTTGTATGTCATTTATTTGCACATCGGACATAACTGAATTATCTAAAGTTACTAAAGGTGTTATGGTTATTGACGTGCCACCTATTGAATTGGCCCCGTCACTCATTTGTAAAACAGTATTGTTTTGAACATTCGCTGACAATATTTGGTCTGATATTGAAGGCGATGAGGATGTGCTTATACCGCCGCTCTGACTAACTTCTGAGTTGCCTGCGTTATTTTGTGTTGTGTAACTGTCAGTCGCAGTCCGTAATGTTTGTGAAACAACACGCAAAGCTCTCGATATACTGTTGCCTTTGGGATTTTCTTCAAATGTTTCTACGACCTCATCGACAATTTCTTCTTCTAACAATTCTTCTATTTGTTCTTCTATATCTTCCTCGACCAGCAGTTCTTCTACCACTTCCTCTTCTATAATCTCTTGGATTATTTCTTCAATCTGTTCTTCTTCGCTTAATTCTTCAATCTCTTGTAATATTTCGTTAGTAGTAAATATCTCAATTATTTCTTCGGTGTCGAAAACATCAAGAGTTTCAATATTATTTACTAAAGGCACACTATCAATAATCGTATCTAATGAGTCAAAAACATCTATTATTGGATCTATATAAAATTCTTCGTCGCTAAATCCGTTAAAATCAAACTCTTGAAAAATATCCTCTTCGCTAAAATTCTCAATAGGTTCGGTATATAAAATTACCTCTTCCTCTGTAATTTGATATGTTTCGGGCTCATCGAAACCGTTTTGTGTAACCACAACAGCAATTATTTCTGGTATGTAACCAGAGCAAGTTGGGCTGTATTGTGGGTCTTGGTCACATTCAAAATCGCGCAAAGCCTGTTCATAGCCAGAACACTCAGTAGAATATAAAGCATTTATATTGCACTGTTGTGTTAAATATGCCTCTGCATATCCATCACAAGAACTATCGTTCAAAGGATTACTGCAATCAATACCGTTGCCAGCTCCAGAACCGTACAAGCTACCGCCATTTTCAAGAAGTGTGTTAAATGACACAGCGTTCCAGTTTTGGTTTACACATGTGCTAGAGTTTGTGGTTCCAGTGTTGCACTCATCGTGATATAGATAGGTATATGAGTTATCTTTGTTAGAACCTACCTCACCTATTAAAACATCATGGTTGATAATATCTAATTCTCTATAACGAAAATCAAAAGAGTTATTATTCCAAAGTATTACCTCAAAGCTGTTATCTGAATTACGGTTGTATTCTCTCATACGGTACCATCCAAAGATCATCTTTGAACTATCACCCCAAGATTTCATCCTAGAATTATTATCTCTGATTAAATCAGTCCAGAATGGATATAGCGTATAAGTGTGTTGTCCGTTGATGGGGTCTGGTGTGTAATCATTACAGTAGTTGCCAGTGCTACCAAAATGCAAACACCCATTTGTGGACATTCTAGCTTGTGAAAATGTAGAGCCATAAAAGGTAAAATTGAAAGAAAGATCTATTGCAGGCGATACACCGTCGTCTACAACTTCATAAGCTAATTCGCCTTGAAAATTGTTAGCGTTATCATGTAAGTCATATAACGGTTGATTGGCCTCGTAGGTGTATTGACTAAATATATTTTGTGCAAAAAGCCCAATTAGGACAACGCATGAAATTCTTTTTTGCATTGTCTATCCGTTTTAGTTTTTCGCGTGTAGCCTTTTTTTACAAAACCTACAACATCTTTTTTAATTTGACTTCGTTTCGGGTTGGCCTCTGCTGTGCATTTTCTAATGTAATCTGCCTCTACTTCTTCCACATCTGGTCTTTTGTGTGGGTTTTCTTGCCATAATTGTTGAGCCTCTTTACCTATCTTGCCCTCATAAGGACATGGTGTTCCAGCCATGTTCATAGCCTTAAAAACCCTAACGTCTTGACATAATATTGATACAGCCGCTACTTTCATGCCCATATCGTAAATATATTTACTTAGCTTTAATCTTTCACAATTTTGGTCAACTACCGCTTTACCGCCAGATAGTCCAAACACTTGCCCTTGAAACGCGCCACTAATTCCTGTGGTACAGAGATCTTGCGAATAACTCATTATGCTAGGAGCTATTGCAGATGCAGGTGGAGCCTTAGTTTTTACGTTCTGATTTATTGTCTGTGTTGAGTTAGTTTCATTTATATTTCTATTTGTGTTATCAGACGTAGATTGGCTTACACTTTCGTTAAAATTGTTATTGGTATTATCAGTAGTTACGTTAGATTCAGAAGTTGATTGATTTATATTTGTGTTTTCAGAAACACTCGTATTTTGATTAACATTCGTATTGGTTGAAGTCGAATTATTTGTCACGGTTTGGTTCACCGTACTGTTTTGTGTCACGTTAGACGTATTCGTATTTACATTCGTATTACTGTTAGTCGAAGTGTTTACGTTTGTATTGGTGTTTGTATTAGTGTTAGTTGCCGTAGACGTAGAAGTCGACGTATTGGTGTTTGTGTTTGTGTTAGTGTTGGTATTTGTTGTCGTGGTTGTGTTGGTAGTATCTAGGCTATTAGCCTCACAATATTGCGTACCAGCGTCACAATCGCCAGTTTGATCTGCAAACAAAGAAACAGGTAGCAATATAACAGCTAAAAATATGATGTTTATTTGTTTCTTGTATGACATTAATTATCTTCGCCTTTAAAACCTTTGGAAGAATTTGAAGTGCCAGCATACAAACCGAACCACGCCGCACCAGCTCCGACTATAATTGATATTAGTCCAGATTGCTCTAAGCTCGGATTTTCTAACGACATAAACCACATAGTTGAGTAATAAAGCAAGAATATGTAAACGCTCAAAAAAACTCTAGGAAATATACGCCAAGAGTCCACCGCTCTAGCTAAATGAATCCATTTTTGATGTGGGTTGACATTAACATCTGCCTCAAGATCTCTAATTTTGTCCTTTAAGTCAGATATTTCCCTAATCATGTCCATGAATTTGTTGAGGTCCATCTCGACCTCATTTCTATCCATGTCGCCGCTAAATCTATTTTGGTCGTTCATACATATTTAACCAACACTACAGCACCAACGATAAAAGGGTAAACTGCCCACAGCATAGTTTCGAGTCTGTCAAATCTTTTGGAGCCATCCTCTAGCCTGTTCTCAATATTTTTATATAGAGCTTTACATTCGCGTTCATGCGACTCTATAGCGTTGAGAGCATCTTTGATGGTTGCCATTTATTTTTTTTTCTTTTTTTTCTTTTTTTTGACTCGTTTTGTTGTGTAAGCCTCGTTTACATCTGGGGTAGATTCGTCGTCGCCAACAAATTTACCATCTTCGTCGCGTGACCTAACTACTACTTTTTCTGTTCCTGTGAAAAAATCCACTACCTTAGTCCACCAGCTCATGTTACTTCTCCTTTGCGCGGCCTATATTTAAAGCCGCCCAATCCACCAATTTGTAGAGTTTGCCTATCCAGACGTCATCCTTTGGTGTGGGCGTTGAGGCGGCAATCAATGAGGCCACGGTTACTATGATTGTCACCCATGTCACTAAATTTACTATCATTTCCATAATTTACTCCTGTTTTATGTAGGTTCTACTGGCCACTCACCTAGCGGTCTTGTGGGCGGGTCTTGATCATTATAGACATATAAAGCCGCTAACGCGTCGACATCGCTAACCGCATCTATTTTTGTTTTCATGTCATTAGCGGTCGTTCTTACTGCGGCTCTGTAAGTGGTCCAATCACTTGCTACGCTACCTCCTGTTTCCTGTGCTTTTACAACCATCCAATCGTTTGGTAATAAAAGATTATATGCGTGATTATCTATCTCGTTAGATTTAGCTGTTTTTAAATCAGACAAATTTCTAGCCGTAGCAGTCCCGTAGGTTGCCGTTACCTTTCCACTACTAAAAGAAAAAGATTGATCGGTATTTATATAATACGCTGGATCTTTGTAATTAGTGTTATTTTCAATCACTCGGTAAATACCAATTGATTCGAGTTCTGAACTTGACCAAATTTCAAAAATATTGCGAGGGTATTTAATATCCCCGATTAATTGTTGTTTGGGATGCGTTATTATTTTACTAATACTTCCAGATTCTACTAATGCCCACATAATTTTATTTTACCTCATTATTTATTTTTTTACCTAGCTGGTGCAGGTGTTCCTGCGGAAGTCGCTAAGGGCGCGTAAGCCCATGCCATATATACATAAGTTCCACCATCTGCGTTTTCGTCTGCCGCACCAAAGGCGTTAGTTGCATTTCTCACTTTAAATCCATTACTTAACATGTCAATCGCTCCGTATTGATTTTGACTATCATCATCATTGATTTCTAAATTGTTATTGTTTAAATTCCAATCGTTTCCTACTCCAACACCTGTGGATGAGTTTGTACCTTGGTCAAAAGAGTGCATTATCCAATTACCTGTAGTGTCAGCTCTTTTTATCCATATTAATGAAGGAGTAAACCCTAAATAAACAAATGGTCCATTCGCATTACCATTTCCAGTATATTTGCCGAATCGCGAGAAACCTTGAACTTCCTTAAAAGCATAAGTTATATAATTAAAATTTCCATTCACACTAAAATCAGTACCTACTCCAAAGGTAGTATTTGAAACTGATGTAAATAAAGTAGTAGCACTATCATTATATGCGGCATTTGTATTTAACCCTTGAAATCCTCCAGGCAGAGTTGACTCAAAAGCACTATGATAAACTACCCAATCCTCTGTTCTATTTCTTGCTCTTCTAATAATAAGATCGGGTTTTGCACCTAACCCATGACCTATGGTTCTTGCTGTATTATTTGCAGGTGAGTCTGTAATAATACTAAATCCAGCAGTTGAGTTTACTTGAACAGTAACAGATATATCGCCATCACTATTTGATGAAGTTGTGCCACCATTAGCTTTCCAACCCCAAACTATATTTTCTCTTGATGAACCATTTATATCTCCATCGGAACCGTGTTAGAGTGTAAATTTTTAGTTATACCTCTGCTAGTATCATTTAAGTAATGATTAGTGGTTTCACTAGCACATTTACCCCAAAGCCAATCGGCTTGCATGTCAGAGTTTCCTGTCCATGTTATCGTTCTATCTGCACTACCATTTCCTACATACATAATTGTTTGGAAATATTCCGTTGGATCGTCAACAGGTGTGAAAACGGCCATATTATCCTCCGCTTTCTCCAAGATTGAGTGAACACAAAGATAAATAACCCGTCGGGGGCGCAAATTCAAAAGAACCTCGACTATTGCCGTCGCTTACCGCGCTCGATATAGACATGGTTGTGAAACCGCCGAAGTTTACTAACCAAGTGCCGCCACTGTCATAACTTACTGCAAAATGGTAGCCGTCTGAGGTATCTGGCAAATCTATTGCACCTGTGCCAGTTGCACCGCTTGTTGGGTCGCCAGAATTTTGATAAGTGTTATTTTTGGCAAAATAAATCTTTCTGTTGTCCATGTCCAAAGCCACGCCTATGATGTCTGAATTGCTGTAACTATCACCATAAGATGATCCACTATTATTAACAAACTTTTGACCATTAAAATAATAACCTACTCCTGTGCTTTGCTCTCCGACAAAAACACCATCTGCGTCAACAGAGGCGGCGGTTGTTATTGATTCTACTCCAATCATATTACTGCCACTTGTAGGTTGTGCCTCAAAATAAAATTTGCCAGCTGTCATGGCAAAAGTTGAATAAAATGTTTTGTTCAAACCCGAGCCGCTAGATCTTGATACTTTAGTTCCGCCCTCACTGATTTTTTGTGAGCTTGGATATTTATACAAAGGATTTAAAGTGGCAAAGTTATTGGTGCAAGTGTCAATAGCTTGATCTACAGCTGTTAAATTATTAAGAACTAAATTATTTCCATTGCCACTGCTATCTGTTCCTAGTGAGCTTGCATTTTCAAATTTCAAATAAAAACCTTGATTACCGAAGGTTAATCCACTGGCGTCTTTTGGCACCCATATCCCGTTACTATTAAATTCTCCAAAATCAGTCGGCGACGCTTGTGTTCCGTCTAAACAAACAATTTCAGTCATGTAACCTGCTAAATCGTTGTCACCGTCACCTGCGTTATCACCAGCAAATCTCACACCTACAAACAAATCATTAGTATTCATCCAATCGCTTTCTTGATTCAAACTTGGAAATTTTGTGTTGCTCCAAGATATTTCAACTCCGTTTCTATATAGTTTTACTCTATCTGAGGCTGTGCTTTGTGATGTGTCTACTGCTAACACGATGTGATACCATCCTGCGGGATCTCTAAATTCTTGTATGCTCTCTAATTCAGTCGAGCCACTTTCAAACATATAACGTATGGTGTCGCCCGCAAAATGCCAACGAGCATTAGAGCCTTGACCCATAAAATATTCATCATCACCTGCTGGTTTGTGGCCTAAAGAGGCTCGTTTTAACCACAAACTAAAAGTAAAAGTTTTTCTGTTACCTGCCGTTGGGTTGTTTCTGTAAAGGTATTCATTATTGTCTATTTCTAATTTAATTGAATTATTGACAGTAAATCCTGTAGAAACTGATCCTCTATTTGCCGAGCGTTGTAACGTTTCCATATTAGCTTTGCGTTAGATTTTGACTAATACCGATATTTTGCCACTTGTTACCGTTATATCTGAAAGCAAATATATCTGTTTTTGCGTCTGTAGCGGTCATTGTGGGGTTTTCATCGCCTGGGAACTCGAAAATAGCGTTGAACGCCAAAGTGTATGGCCCACTAGATGCGTGTTGTGCAACCTCAATTTGTATAATCGCGCCCTCAACTGCGTTTGTAGGTGCTGAAATGGTGCTGTTTTCTTCTAGTAATAAAAATGCGTTTGCGGCGGCTCTGGCATCCCAAGACACCGTGCCGTCTGTTAAAGCGACTTGTTTTATATTTGCGGATGTTTCAGCTGTTACCACTTGGTTCTCGTCAATACTTAAAGCAACGCTAGATCCTACAGTGCTACCAACACCAACAAGTAAATCATCGGCGCTATCGTCTAATGCAACGTAAAAGTCTTGTGCGTTGCCGTCGAAAACTATTGATGTGTCAACAGCGGCGCCGTCACCTAAAGTCACAGTATCATCTGTAATCGTGAGAATATTGTTTGTCCCTACGGTTGAGCCTTCGCCGATAACTAGCTTATCAGCTGAGTCGTCTAGGGCTACATAAAAGTCTTTTGCGTTACCGTCAAACACTAAAGCTGTGTCTGCGGCGGCACCGTCGCCTAATGTGACTGTATCGTCGGTAATAGTAAGTATGTTGTTTGTACCGACGGTTGACCCTTCACCAATAACTAACTTATCAGCAGAGTCATCATTAGCTATATAAAAATCTTTTACGCCATTAAATTTAATAGCCACATCTTCTTCGCCACCATCTCCTAAAGTTAGTGTTGGTGTAGTGCCTAGCAGTGACATAGTTTGCGCGGCAATATCACCAGTAGTAGAAGATGCCGCTTGACCAACGCCTATGGATTGAGCAAATTTAATATCTTGGTTTTCATCAATTTCAATAGCAGGTGTGGTTCCTACTGCTGAACCAAGACCTATAACTAAGTCATCTGCTGAGTCGTCTAAACCCATGTAGAAATCTTGCGCGTTACCGTCAAACACAATTTTAGTATCTTCTGCTCCAGCGTCACCGATTGTTAAAGTTGGTGTAGAGCCAGATATGGTTACTGAATCTGTTAAGTTTAAATCTGTTAAGGCCTCGACCATAGCACCGCCCGATCCAGCGCCGTCTGAATAAATTGCTTTGACATGGCTATTTGGTACGGTAACGGTTGCGCCAGTGCCTTGTTTGATAACAATATTGTAGGGTCCAGAAGAACCGCTATCTGTTGTTGCGTTTTCAATAAACCAAAGTTTCGATACAGTGTTTGGGCCTATAGTTATTGTGCAATCGGAATCTAATGCGCCTGTATATTTTAAAAATATAGATCTGCCTGGATCAGTAGAGCCGTCCGCAATAGTCGTGGTGTGAGTGTCGGCATTGGTTGTTATGGCCTCGGTGCCAAAACTAAAAGCCTCTGCGATGAGCTCGAGGTTCGTATTCGTTTCTGAGCCCCAAGTTCCACTGGATTCTCCAGTGCCTATTTCTTTAAGTCTTAAATCATTTACATAAGTTGCCATGTTGGTCCTCTTCTATATAAAAAACGTTATGCCGCATCACGGCCCGCGTCAATCTCAGTATAAGACGGAGTTTGACTTGTTGCAACGGCGGAATAACCAGGTGATTGATCCGTGTCTATTTCGCCATAAACTAAAATAAATCCTGTCGATGCCGTGAATTGGACACCTACAGGCGTCACATCTGCGTTAGCTTGTGTGGTAACAGCTCCGATACCAGAGGCTACTTGGAATCCAGTTAGATTTATTACCTCGTTTTCGTGAACAATTACTGAACCTAAAGCCGAAGTCGTCACCAAAGTTGTTGGCGTTACATTTGCTTTTGCTACTTGTGTGGTTGTGCCTAGACCCGAGGTTATTGCTAACGTTCCTAATGTTTGATTGGCTTTGCCGCTTTGCGTTGTTGACCCTTGACCAGAGGTTATGGCTAAAGTGCCTACTGATACGTCGGCTCCTGCGGTTACTGTCACAGAGCCTAAACCAGAAGTTATGGCGCCTACACTTGTGAGAGTTACAGGTAATGCAGTACCCCAAGCACCCTCGTCCCAAGCTCCTCTACCCCAACCGTTGATAATAGCCATTACAAGTTATCCCTTACCAAAACCAGCAATACTTTTATATCGGTAAGGCTTTCTCTAACAGGTGCGGTAATGAAATCGAGCTCCAAAATAGAGTCAATTTTATTTATAGCTGATATTACCTTTTCTTTGTCGGACATGCTGATTTTTAGTTCTGTTTACACAAAGCAAAGTGAAATCAACAGCAAACGTCATTGGGGGGACATTATGTTTATAAGCGCTCACACCCTTAAAGAGGAGAATAGATGAAGGTGTAAAAATATCCATGCCATCGACTTCACTTGCCATAGCATAGATTATATGCCTTAGTTTTAATTTTGGCTAATTAATGTCGAGTGTCGTATTTTTGATCTTCCATATCAAGCAAACCTTGAAACTTTCTGTTAAGTATTTTTTGCACTTTATGATACGGAAAATCCTCATATCCAGAGTGTAGATTTTGCACTTGTTTGGCTATTTTTCTAGCACCTAAACCGCGTGATTTACAAGCGTATATGGTTTTTAAGACCTCTTGTTCTTCGGCTACTGGTACCAGCTTGGTTCTTCTTCTACTTCCAGAGTCGTCATATTCTTTTACATAACCGAAGGGTGCATGGCCGCCGATTGAGTAGCCCTTTTCAGCCCAAGCTACTTTGCCACCGTTTAATCTAGACATCATCATATCTCTTTCTAGTTCTGCAAACTGAGCCATGTTTGCTAACAAATTACGGTTGTTGATTCTGTTCATGTCTAATTTAGCCTCCAAACCTTTAGTTTCCTGCTCTTTGGGTAAAACAACTGGCGTATCTCCATACATATCGCAAAAGTAAAGCGTTATGCCTGTTTCCTCTAAAGTAGGTATCATGTTTAACATTTCATAGAAACCGCGGGCAAACCTGTCAAGTTTAGTTGTAACAATAATATCGTGCCTGTCCATGAGATCTGTAAGTTCTCTAGAGCCAGGTCGATCAACTAATGCTTTCATGCCACTAACACCAGCGTCACAAAAAAACCTATCAACAGGCCTTTCAAATTTGGCTTGGACAAATTCTTGAATTATTCTTTTTTGTTCATCTAAAGAGGAGCCGTCTTTTACTTGTTGCTCAGACGATACCCTTGTGTAGCCATAAATATTATTAATTTGCTTTTTTGGTTGTATCATTTTATTTCTCCATATTGGTTAAGATGTGAGCAATCACATCGACTGTCCATCCGTTACCGAGCATGCGATAGCGTTGTGTGTTTGATACGCCTTCGGTGTAGCCGTCTGGCACTGTTTGTAGGCGTTCACATTCAAGCGGCGTAAGTTTGCGCCAATGTAATTCATCACCATATAAGCCGCTATATCCTCCTTTTCCTCCTTTTGATTGAGCTGTAAGCGTAGCAGATTTGCCTGTAGTTTTATAAACTCTTGAGCCCTCTGAGTAATTTCGTGACAAGTTTTTTCCATCCTCTAAACGACGACCTTCCTCTAGACCATGAGAAAATTCTAGACCCTTTGAAACCACTACACTATCTTTGCCTACTGTAGTAATCGCATTAGATTTTTCGTCTTTACGAAGTTCTAGCATTTGTTTTGTTTTCTCTGCAACCGATACTCCGTCTTTGTCCATGCGCTTACCTTTTTCGTCATACGCTCTGCCACGAATTGCACCGCCCGTTATAACTTTGGGCTCATTGTTGCCACCACCCTGTGCAAGCAGTGACGGTGATTTGCCCTCTGGACTGTAAACGCGCTGCAAGCAGTGACGGTGATTTGCCCTCTGGACTGTAAACGCGCTTGAGTTGGTCGTGACCTTTTAGATCAACCGCTACGCCAACTTGTTTGGGTTTGGTTTCAATAATTTTATCTGCACCTACGCTGGTAATTGTAGGGGACTTGCCATCCTCACTATAAACTCTTTGACTGCTTTCATAGACACCATCTTTTACTTCAAACTCCATAATGGACTTATCAAAAGCATCGGTAGTAATATCCAAAATATCTTTTAGTTGTGGCCAATGTTCTTCTGAGGGTATAGAGAAAAACTCACTACCCACCTTTCTAAAGTAATGCTCGACTGTGGAGAATTTATCTTCTAGCTCTTCCGCTACTTGTTTTTTAGACTTGCCACTTTTTTTCAAGGCATCCAACAAACAGTTTTGCAAAGACTCTACATCGACTTCGTGTTTTCGGACTCTTACTTTTTCGACAAGCAAACCAACTTGTTTGGGTTTGGTTTCTATTTTGGGAACAGTTCCTTTACCTGCATGAGCAGTAATAGTAGGAGATTTACCGTCTTGGCTATAAACTCTTTTTAATATATCGTGTCCTGGTGTATCAGTTTCACCAACTTGTTTGGGTTTATTTACAGGCTTGCCATCGTCGTCGCATGCTAGGTAGTCGCCTTGCCTTCCGTTCTTGACGTATTCTTCGGCAGATAAATTACTTGCTTTTTCCTTTTCTTGTGTAATCAGACAGCCATCCTTGCCGTTTTTTATCTGTCTAGCAACAAAGTTATCCGACATCAGCGTAGGATCTTGAGGTTCATATTCAAGTATATCCCGCAAAACAATCCCTTTGTCTTGTGGTTGTTTGATATTAGGTATGTTGGTCCAATAGTATCTTTGCCTGGATTGAGCGCTTAGTAACGAACTGTTGATAAAATGCGGCTCAAACCTAACATTACCAAACATATCTTTATACTCTGGTGCTACATCGTTTGCGGTGTAACAAGCTGATACTTGTTCGGTGAAAATTTCTAAAAATTCTTTTTTCATACGGACATTTTCCGCTAAAAAGTATTTAGGTTTGATTGCTTTGAGCAATCTTACGGCCTCAAAAAACAAAGCAGACCTAGGATCATCAAAAGCCAGTTGCTTTCCCGCAAACGAAAATCCTTGACATGGCGAGCCAAAGAGCAGTAAATCCACGTCCATAAAATCTTTGGGATCTAAATTACAAACATCGCCCAGCTGAACGGTATCTGGGAAGTTCTTTTGAGTAATCTCGATTGCGTACTTGTCAATCTCAGACGCGTAATACTTATCGACTTTAACGCCGAGTTTAGAGAGTGCTATTTGACCGCAACTCATTCCGTCAAACAAACTTAATACTTTCATGTTACTTCCTTTATTGAAATTCTTTTGGATCAAATTCTTCAAAATCTACAGACGGACATATTTCTCCTTCTGTTTCACCTCGTAAATTGTAGTGTGCTTTTTTCTCAGCCTCGTTTAATGATTCGGCCTTCACTGTGTAATATCCTACACGTTCTTCACGTACTCTGATATGGTATGTTTTCATAAGATTACCTCCTTTAGACCATCCTACTTTATATTATAGTTTTGTGCAATTAAATATTCATTTGTATTAAATATTGCTTTTTTTTATACAGTAGTGGTATGATCCGTTTTGGAAATGTTAATAACTAATTTTAAAGAGGTAATTTATGAAACATATATCTGAATCGTTATACCCTGTAGCCATCGACATATTCCGTCGATACTTACAAAACAAACACGGCATGCCGTTCAATAAAATCCAGGTCAAAAATATCGCGGATAAAGATTTAGAACGGTGGAAAAATATTGAGAACTTGCGAAACATAAAAATTGGATTTTCTTTTTCTGATAGTGTAGAAAGAAATGTGGTGGAGTAATGCAAGACGACGAAAGAAAGACACAGGTGAAAGAGGTGGCTAATAGGTTTAGGTTAATTTGTAACGAGCAAATAGAGGAAATCGAGGACCGCCTGCCTAAAGTTTCAGACCCTTTGGAGCGTGACGATTTATTGAAAAGAATTGCCGCTTTAGAGCAGATCGCAGACGAGGCCAACGCCAGAGCCGAAGAAATGATAAAGGTTTATTACGGCACAGGCTTAAAAAAATAGGTGAGTGTATGATTTTAGAATTTTTTTTATGGGGAGCTCTAATTTTTATAACGTGGAATTTTTTGAGTGTAGCTTTTGTGTATTCTAGGCGTTGGGTCGATAGGAATAAATACACGGAAGATATTATTAAATGTAAATGGAGAAAGTAATGGATCTTAAAAATGCTTATAAGAACTGGCAAGAGGAAGATACAGAGTTTAAAAACACAGGCAAACGTGTCATGCCTAAACGCTGGAAAGTAAAGCTAGACGCTTACAAAAACAGAAAATCCAAAAAATAGGCTATGAAAAAATTTAATTTACGAGTTTCTACAAGCCAGATTGGTTACTACACTATTGAGGCTAAGTCTTTAGAAGAGGCCGTCGCACAAGCTCATTATCAGCTGTTGGTCAATCCTCCAAGAGAAATTGACGGCACCATCAAAGAAATCAAAACGCACGAACTTGTTGACTTGCCAAAAGAAACCATGGTGATTGACCAGGATTATTTAGAGTTTACATAGGAGAAAACAATGGCTAGACCAAAAAAGAAAATACAAAAAAGAGAAAAGTTATTTGACTTTCTTAGCAAAGTTATAGATCTATTTAAGTATAGATGGAAAACTGTTATCAAGGCTACGGTGTTAGCGGCTGGCTTTTCTTTGTTTATTTACGTTGTCTTTTTCTGGATTGATACGGTCCAGGAGATACGCTTTGAAATTATTTACATATAGGAGATAGCTGTGGATAAATATTTTTTTACTTTAGATGCGCTTTTTAAATCTAATTGGGAAGTTTGCAAGCCTAACCAGCTTAGAAGTATGATGAAAAAATATTTGAACAGGAATCACGATGTTGTTGGTGGAGCTGATTACATAATCAACATATACAAAGACGATTATTCCTACAAATATCAAGGAAAAGCATTGGAGGCCTTAAAGGCGCTATGAAAGTAAACGGGATAAAAATACCAAAACATTTACGGCATTTACCGATCCAGAGCTTACGCATGCTTATCTATTTATTTAGAAAAAGAACTTAACTATGTCGGAGGATATGCAGTCCTTCGCGGAAACAATTTACAAAATCATAGTTTCTTTTATGAGTGTAAGTTCTGTTGCGGCTTTGGAGAAATATTGGTTGTCCAATTTAGATGCTATCAATATTATAAAAAATACTGATAATGATTTATATTTAAAATTAATATCTAAATTTAAGGAACAGAAAAATGCGATTAACCTTGTTGCTATCGGAAAGACAGAAAGCCTTGATGATAAAAGTATTGAGCGATTACGCGAAACCGAAACTAGAATCGAAAGCGAAACAGGACAAAGAAGAGGTAGCGGATATTCAGAACATCATCCAAATGCTCGCTTTTGGAAGAAGTCGTGATTAAAGAGAATCTAATCCTTTACCTTCGTTTTCCATCATTGCGGTAGCGCCTGCGGCCGCGGCTATTGGTGCCACAGAAAATAACTCTTTACCAAAATTTTCTTTTATTAAATCACTTTGCGATTTCATTCGATTACGTCTAAAGACTTTAAGGCCACGCTTTTCTAAAAGATCTACTGTGCTTTGAGGAGCCGTATCTGAAACTATGGCTCCAGAAAATTCATCAAAGCCTACGGCTCTGGTAGGTTTTGCCTCGAAGTAATTAACTGCGCTATTTGCATTATCTTCAAATACTTTCAGTATTTTAGCGTTTATACTGGGCTCATCTATATATTTTAAATTTGAATTATCGACTAATTTTTTTACTGCTACTTTGACTGCTGGTTCTAGTTTTGCTCCATCCGTTAGCTCGGCTTTTACAAAAGACAGTAGTTCGTCAATCTCATCAAAATCATCTGGTCCAACCATTTTTTCTGATTGTAAAACTTCTCCGATATTATCAAATAAGGTGACTTCTGATCCTGTTTCAAAATCACCTGTAATTCTGGATTTGTCTGCTTTTATTGATGCCAAGTCGGGGTAAGTTTTTGATGTAAGCGCTCTTATGTAATTATCGCTAAAGCCAAGGACGTTTTCTCCTCCCCTTTGTGTATCAGAAATCATGTTCGCTACTACATTTTCTAAGTTGTAATCTACTGTTTTAAGTGTTTCTTCGGCCTCATCAAAATATTGGAATACAGAATCTTGGCCTAGGTATTTATCTTTTTCTGCCTTAGCCCATTTTCTAAATTCAGCATAATCTTTATAATCCTTAAAATCATCGTAAGTCTCAAGGAATGCACTATCGGGTATGCCTTTTTCTTTTGCATACTTTCTTTTGGCTAGGCCGCTGTCAAAAAAACTATCAAGCTCATCCATTCTATTTTCTGGATAATGCAGACTATCTTTTTCTAAATTTCTTAGTGCGTATGTTCCCTTTTCTAAAGTTTCAGACGCATCACCATCTCGCTCAAAGGTTCGCCTGTCCATGATTTTGATGCCAGCATAATCTTTGGCTAGTCGTTCCGCCGCTCCTGGTTTAGCTAATCTGATAGGTTTAGGTCCTCTAGGTGTATAAGCGTCTGCTGAATAAACTTTGTTGCGTGGATCTACAGCTGGATCAAATTTTTCGGGTTTACCTATCAAAGTTATGTTGCCAAAACCTTCATGTGGTGTATCTGCTTTTGTTTACCTGCCTTTCCAGCTTTGATAGCGGCGGTTCCGAGTGCGGCTCCAGGTATCATGTCAATAGTTGAAAGTAGTTGTCCGAATTTATCACCACGTTCTTGTGCTAATTCGTAAGAAAAACCAGGCAAAAACTCTCCGATACCGCCTTGTTGGTATGGGTCTACGGTTCGCAACAATTTTTGGGACATTTGATAGGATTTTCTAGGATCTCCGCCACTATATCCGACTTTTTGTAACAAACTGGCTAATCCTCGCACCCTTTTTTCGGCTGGTGTTTCCTCTATTGGCTCTATGGAACCTACATCTGGTGTTCTTTTCGGCACAGCGTCAAGTTTTGACTGAAAAGACTCCAAAGGTGTGGGTTCTTCAAAGATATTTATTTTGTCGAGCTCCATTCGGCTAGTATATCAACGAAAAGCTGGACCAGTAAACCAGACAACTAGGACAAAACGGTCGCCTTTAGTGATTGGATTGACTTTATGGGGCAAAAATGAGCTGAAAGCAACAACATCGCCCACATTCGGCCGCGTACAGCTACCGATTTCGCCTGTCCTAAAGCAAAATTCGCCGCCTTCGTAGTCATCATTAAGCAAAATAGACGCACTTATCTTTCGATAGGCCGCATTTTCGGGTCCTAAGTCAATATGATACTCATATCCGTTGCTCGGAGCTTTGTAATGTATGATTTGAGCGGTTTCAATGCCAGAAATGTCATAGTTGAAGTATTTATTGACCGTGTTGCCGACTTTATTGAGTATCTTATAGATTCTTTCGGCTTGGTGGTCGATAAAATACACATCTGCGTCGCGTGTTTCTTTGTTTTCGGTTTGGCTATCGCCATTATGAACCAAGCCAGTAGTCGGGTTTTGGTCAGATATGTAGTCCATGAACACTGCGACCTCTTTGAGCCCCACAGAACAACCCGTAACGCCATGTTTGGGTTGCTTTTTTTTTGGCATTTAATTTTTTATCCAGCGTATATCAATCATGGCAAAAACAACTCATACCATCGTCACCGAAAAGATCTCTGTATGGCTCTGGTTCTTCTAACCAGCCTCTGGGTCTGAAGGACACCACTGGTGTTCTGACTGAGGACTTCGCTGCTAACGCTCCGACCTTCGCTGAGGTTGTGGCTCTGGAAAGCGATGTCGCTGGCGCTAACGCTCTGCTGGGTTCACCTGTTTATCTGATGAACTCCGCAATGAGCGGAAACCTGAAGACCACCACCAAGGATTCTGGCTCAGGTCAGTTCATCCTCCAAGGCTGTGAAGTGAACGGCTACCGCGCTGTGATCTCCAACCAAGTCGCTTCCAACGATCTTTGGTTCGGCAACTTTGCTGATCTGATCATTGCCTACTTCTCTGGCCTTGATCTGATGGT
>LULE01000633.1_pt1 | contig 26545 bp, 31 predicted proteins | sample 728231 | NCBI WGS metagenome assembly LULE01 (sample SAMN03860297, study PRJNA289734) | marine metagenome | biome: seawater column; feature: ocean; material: water; isolation source: Red Sea water column Station 192 - depth 10m | place: Saudi Arabia: Red Sea | collected 2011-10-15 | depth 10 m | reverse complement strand
TTGCCCCCATGGTGTGGGCGCCGGTGTGAGATCCCCAACCATGCATCGACAGAAGACCGAACAGCGCGACGGCCACGGCGGCCAGCGCGTAGCGCGCGCTGCGTGTCCCGGCCGGTGCTCGGAGCTCCTGCATGAGCTCAATCCTAGGCAGCCGACCGCGACGAGCCGACGGCGCTTCCAGTGCTGGTCCTGCCTGACCGGTGCAGACTGCCAGGGACATGGCCCGGCCCTTCGTCTGGTCGGCGTCTCGTCGGAATTGAGCAGGTGTCCATCAATGGTCCACATTGAGTCCGTTGGACTCCGTACTGGACGGGTATCCTGAGACTGGAAGCGAGGGCGAATCCCTCACCACACCGAGCGAATCGGTAGTTTCCCGCCTGACTCCGTAGTCGTCGCGATGCCGCCGACGGCATCCAGAGGTCGCAGGTTCAAATCCTGCCCCCGCTACGAATTTCAGGCTCGGAGATCATAGATTTCCGAGCCTGAAAGTATTTGAGACTTGATCCGACAGCCAGGAACCGGCCAGAAACTCGGCCGCGGAGCCCTCCCGGAGCCCCCTTGTGGGAAATGGAACGGGATGTCATGGGGCGCCACGGAGGCGCGTGGAATGGCCAGCACACCTGCTGGTCATGGACACCAACAGCACCATGGGCGGCCTGGAGCCGCTGCTGAGCATCGAGGCTTTTGCCGAGTACCTCGATGTGCCGGTCACGACGATTCGCGACTGGCGCACCGACGGCAAGGGTCCCTGCGCGATCCGCGTGGGCGGACGAGTCCGCTTCGCGGTGAGCGATGTTCTTCACTGGCTGGCCGAGCAGCGCGAGGTCGAGCCGGGTCGCGGACCGGGCGGGCGGTGATGCGCCATGCCTAGGCCACGCACCCCGATCGGCACGTTCGGCGAGATCTACTACGAGAAGGCGCCCGGCGGGCGTTACCGCGCTTTCGCCCGGTTCCGTGATCACGACGGCCAACTCCGCCGTGTCCAGACGACCGCGGCGACCCAGCAGGCGGCGTCGCGCAAGTTGAAGGAGTAGCTTGCCGAGCGGGCCGAGCAGAGCATCGTTCAGGGCGAATTGTCGGGCAGCAGTTCGTTTCGGCACCTCGTCGACGTCTGGCTCGCCGACCTCGACCTGGAAGGCAAACTTGCCCAGTCCACGCGTGACCTCTACGAGCGCAACATGGAGAAGCTGGTCATGCCCGCCTTCGCCAACTACACGCTGCGTGAGATCACCGTGCGCAAGGTCGACCAGTTCATCAAGACGTTGGCGTCGACCAAGAGCTACAGCACCGCGAAGCAGGCTCGCACCGTGTTGAGTCTGGCGTTCGGGCTGGCAGTGCGGTACGACGCCATCCCACGCAATCCGGTGCGCGACACGGTTCAATTGCAGAAACCCCCGTCGCAGGCCCAGGCACTGACGGTCGAGCAGATCGACGCGATCCGTACAGCGGCACGGAGTTGGCGTCGCGGCGCGGGGTTCTCCGGTCCGCCGCCGGACGGTCAGTTGGAGCAGATCATCGAGGTCATGCTGGGCACGTCCGCACGCATCGGAGAACTACTCGCGATCCGCATGTGCGATGTCAATGTGACCGTGTCCCCAGCGACGGTGAGGATCTGCGGAACCATCGTGTCCCCTAAGGGCAAGCCCACTCATCGACAACACCACCCCAAGACCCGGAAGTCGACCCGGACGATTTCCGTCCCCTCCTTCGCCGCTGAGGTACTCCGAGAGCGACTCGTGCTGATCGCGGGAGAGGATCCTGAGCACCTGATCTTCTTCAGCCGGAACCACACACCGCTGACGACGAATAACATCCGTCGCCGTCTCAGGGCGGTGTTGGAAGGAGCCGAGATCGAGGGCGTCACCCCGCACTCCTTCCGGCGCACGGTCGCAACGTTCCTCGACCGTGCCAGTGGCCCCGACCTGGCGGCCGAGATGCTCGGCCACACCTCGTCGAAGATCACCCGGCAGCACTACATTCAGCCGGATGAGGCGGTTACCCGGTGACGGCGGAGGTCCTTGAGTCGCTCGCGCCCAGGCGAACGGAGGAAGCCTAATGACGGAGGCCGAACGTCGGCGAGACACCTTTGGTGCAACCTAGGGGAAGGCTGGGCTTGGGTCATGGTCCGGACCTGCCCGAGTGCCCGCGGTGGCCGCGCGACGACTTCCAGGTTCGGGCTGATCGAGCACGGGCCGCCCGGAGGCGTAGACAGACGAGTTCGTCAAGGTGCTCGCGGCGGAACCGGGCCGTACTTGCCGAGCTTCGTGCAGCGCAGTCGCCGCTGGCGTGCTGAGTCGCCGGCTCGCCGAACTGGGACGTTCCGGTAGGACCGCGGGGTTGTTGACCATCACCAGATGACGTTTGGTGCCGCGGGCGCATCGCCCTGAGTCGGGCGGTCTACGACGCCGCCTCCACGTCGCAAGCGTCGGTGAGCATGGCGAGAAGCAGTTCGATCTGGATCTCCTCGACGCCGTGCGCGACGAGATCCTCGATGGCACTGAACGCGACCTCGAACAGCACTCGCCGATCCTTGGTCAGCGCGTCGGTCTCGAGTCCTGGCACGTCGTCCCCATGAGCGCCGTCCAGCGCGATCAGTACCTGGTCATACTTCAAGCCAGCAGTCACGGTCGACGCGCTCGTGGCTAGGGTGGCCAGGCACGACCGGGCGAGAACGAGCGTGATGGCGTGATCGGTGTCCACATCTACCTCCTTAGACCCCTCCACTCGCCAGCCAGGTGCTCCGCAGGGACCAAGGGTCGCGAATCAGATGTCGTAGTAGAGCTCAAACCCACTCTCGTTCTCGGCTCAGGTTCGCAGAGGGATGGACTGCAACGCGATCAGGTCTTCCATGGGTCTGGATCTCCTCGGTCTGCGCCATCTCGTTGGTCTCGGCCAGTTCGGTGGCGTCGGGGTTAGTCGCCTTCGGTCTGCCTCGGTCTGCGCCGTCTCGATCGCGCCCTCGTGGTGTTCGATCATCGTCGTCAGGAGCCGCCAAGGCCCGCCTCACCTGGGTCATCAGAAGGGCATCAGAACCGACAGGCAACCATCCCGAGATGTCCGGAGAGGATCGTAGAACTTCGGTTGTGCGCTCTGGGCGCTGATCTGGTCCGAGGGCTCAAGGGTCGAATCGCAGAGCGAATCTTCAGTAGGTCGTGACGTGGACGTGGTCGTAGTGGTTGGCCGTGACGGAGCCACGATCTTCCATGTAGCGCCAGCCCTCGCTGGAGCGATCCACTGACCAGATTTGCTGCGCGTGGATCACATAGTTCACGCCGAGGTCGGAGAAGTTGGCCCGCACGAAGTCGGCGACCTCCCGTCCCCGCGCGCCGCTCACCATGATGTCGACGGCGATGCCTTGAGAGTGCTCGCCATCGTCACGGAGGGTGCCGTAAGTCGTGATCTCCGGAAAGTTGGCGCACACGGCCTGATGCACTGCCGTGATGTTTGGGCTCACCCCGCTGGGCACAGACGTGCCGTTGGTGCACGTGCCACCCAGGGCCGGTGGGCTGGCGTCGGGCTTCTCGTCCGACAGGTAGCCGGACGTCACCCAGCGTGACTTGCCATCGAGGACGATCTCGATCCGTCCGGCGGCCGTGCGGCCGGTGATCAGTACCTTCTTGCCGGCGTCGAGCTCGCCGAGTTTCTCGGCGGTCGCCTCCTGCGGGGTCGTCCACACGTTCAGGGTGGTGGTGGTCCAGAGCTGGGTGTCGGCCCGGCGGATCGCCTTGGCTGTTGCCTGGGCGGTGAGCATCTTCTCGATCTCACTCAGGGGCTCGATCCGGCTGCCGGAGCGGCTCACGACAGGGGCGCGGTCGGAGAGGTCGACGGCGGCACCGAGTGACTGTGAGCCGCTGCTCGTGGTGGTGGAGCTGCTCGAGGCCAGTAGGTCCTGTGTCTCGGGACTGGCGACGAGGACGCCTGCACCGACGGTGGACAGGGTCGCCACGAGGGCGAGAGGGGCGGCCACGAAGGGTGCCTTCGGGACGCGGACACGGAACTTGCGGGCATTGGTCTCCCGCTTGTGGCGGTGCTCAGCCACAGCGCTGAATCCTTTGCGGTTGCCGGCGGGGGTAAACGTCGAGGCTTACGGCCGTCGACGCCCGAGAGGTGACCGAGTGAAGCATCGACCGAGCTGAGGCGTCAACTATGCCAGGTAGTAGATGCCTCAGGTTCGGCGATTCGAGGCCGATTTGACGTGCGTCGTGAACGTCGGGATGACGCATCCCAGAGAGTCTGTTGAAAGCAGGAGAGACGTGGACACAACGGAGGATGCATCTGACGCCCGAAGGGGCACCTCTCGGAGGAAGCTGATCATCGTCGTCGCGCTAGCTGCCCTCATTGGGGGAGCGGCCTACTGGTTTCTGCTCAGGCCGAGTCCCGAGGTGGCCCCCGAGCCAGGCGAAGTGGTCGCCTTGGAACCGATCCAGGTCAACCTGGCGGATGGTCACTACTTGCGAGTGGCGATCGCTCTCCAGGCCACCTTGGACGTGGAGGAGGAGATCGACGGCAGCCGTGCCCTCGACGCCGCCATCGAGGTCTTCTCGGGGCTGCCCGTCGACGAGGTCGCCAACACCAAGTCCCGAAATACCCTCAAGTCGGAGCTGAAGGAGCGGATCCTGGAGTTGTACGAGGGGCAGCTCATGGACATCTACTTCACCGAGTTCGTCACGCAGTAGCGCCGACGCGACCCGTGCGATGGCGCGACAAACCGGCTCGCGCAGGGGCTCCCGCCGTTGAAGCGCCGCTCGCCGAACAGGTCAGCGTTTGCTGACTAGTCCCGTCAGAGTTATGGTCAGCGTGTGCTGACCATTGCTTCGCGGGTTGAGGTGATGACTCGTCTGGGGCGAGCCATGGCCGACCCAACGCGTGCCCGGATACTGATGAAGCTTGTGGAGGAGCCCGGCTACCCGGCGCTGTTGGCGCAGGAGCTGGACGTGACGAGGACCAACGTGTCCAATCACCTCGCCTGCCTGCTGGGCTGTGGATTCGTGGTCGCAGAGCCGGAGGGCAGGCGCACCAGCTACCGCATCGCCGACCCCCACCTGGGAAAGGCCATTTCGCTACTGCTCGACGTGGTGGTCGCCGTCGACGACGGTTCCGGGTGCCTGAGCGAGGCATGTCCTTTGGGCTGCTGCGGTGCGGAGGCCCAGCCGTGAGCCGCGAGTGCTGCGGCCCGGATGAGCCGACTCCGTCTGCTGACGGGCGGCCCACGTTCGCGTTGCTGGGTGGGCCGACCGTGAGCGCAGAAGGCGCCGACGTGCCGCCTGGTCACGACCCGGACGACGACTGCTGCGGACCGCGGGCGATCCCGTCCGTCGAGTCACTGGCGTACGAGGAGCTCACGCCATGGTGGCGTGACAAGACGCTCCTGCTTCCCGCCCTGTCCGGCGTACTGCTCGCAGCCGGCTTGATGGTCGGCCGATTCGACGCCGAGCGGGTGCAACTGGCCCTCGAGATCGGATCCCTCGCCGCCGGGGCGTGGACGTTCGTGCCCGGCGCTCTGCGTCGGCTGCGACGTCGCCGCCTGGGCGTCGGGCTCCTGATGACACTCGCGGCCGTCGGCGCGGTGGCGTTGGGACGCTTCGGGGAGGCTGCGGCCCTGGCCTTCCTCTTCTCCATCGCCGAGGCGCTCGAGGAACGCGCCATGGACAAGGCGCAGCACGGCCTCCGCGCGCTGCTCGCACTCATCCCCGACACGGCCCGGGTCGCGCGTCGCGGCCGCGAGGACCTGGTGAGGGCCGCCGACCTCCAGATCGGCGACATCCTGGTCGTCGGCGCGGGCGAGCGCGTGTCGACGGACGGTGTCGTCGAGGAGGGCGCCTCGAGCCTCGACACCTCCGCCATCACCGGCGAGTCGATCCCGGTCGCAGTCGGGCCTCGGGACGAGGTGTCCGCCGGATCCGTCAATGGCTCCGGCACGCTACGGATCCGCGCCACCGCCGACGGTACGGACAACTCGCTGACGCAGATCGTGCGGCTGGTCGAGCAGGCCCACGCCCGCAAGGGCGATCGAGCGCGGCTGGCAGACCGCATCGCCCGGCCACTGGTCCCCGGCGTACTGCTCCTGTCAGCCAGCGTCGCGCTCCTCGGTCTGCTGACCAACGCCCCGGGCCTGTGGTTGGAGCGGGCGCTGGTGGTGCTGGTCGCGGCGTCGCCGTGCGCCATGGCCATCGCGGTGCCGGTCACCGTCATCTCGGCGATCGGTTCGGCCAGCAGGTTCGGTGTGGTCATCAAGTCCGGACAGGCCTTCGAGCAGCTGGGAACGGTCACCACGGTGGCGCTGGACAAGACGGGCACCCTCACCCGAAATCAGCCGGAGGTCGTCGCGGTGGCCACGGCAGAGGGCTTCTCGCGCGACCAGGTACTCGGCTACGCCGCGGCACTCGAGGCGACCAGCACCCACCCGCTCGCCGAGGCGGTTCGCGCCGCCAGCAACACGGCTACGCCGGCGACCGGCGTCGAAGAGCACGCTGGGCACGGGGTCGTCGGCACCGTCGACGGCCGGGTCGTACGGGTGGGCAGCCCCCGCTGGGTCCCACCCCGAGGCCTCCAGCAAGAGGCCGACGACATGGCAGCGCAGGGGATGAGCATCGTCGTCCTGGGGATCGACGAGCAGGTCGCCGGTGTGATCGGCGTCCGCGACGAGCTGCGACACGAGGCCGCGGAAGCAGTCTCCATGTTGCGTGCACGCGGCATCGAGGTGCTGATGCTCACCGGCGACAACCAGCGGACCGCCGAGGCACTTGCGAATGAGGCCGGCATCTACGACGTACGGGCTGAGCAGCTCCCCGCGGACAAGGCCGACGAGGTGGCCTCATGCGCGAGCCGTACGTCGACGGCGATGATCGGCGACGGCATCAACGACGCACCAGCGCTCGCCGCCGCCACCGTCGGGATCGCGATGGGGGCCACCGGCTCCGCGGCGGCGGTCGAGTCGGCCGACGTGGCGTTCACCGGTCACGACCTGCGCCAGATCCCGCTCGCCCTGGACCACGCCCGCCGCGGACGCCGAATCATGACCGGCAACATCGGCCTCGCCCTCGCGATCATCGTCGTCCTGGTCCCGCTGGCGCTGGTGGGAACCCTCGGGCTGGCGGAGGTCGTCCTGGTCCACGAGCTCGCCGAGGTGCTCGTCATCCTCAACGGCCTGCGTGCGGCCCGGGTACGCCGCGACGCCGCGACGACCCACCCGGCGATGCCAACACCCGGCCCGCAACCCGCGGCGACGAGTGGGGCTCGGCGATGAGCCGAGCTGACGCCCGTGCCGGCGTGCCACCGCTGGGGTTGTGCCTGACGGCGGCGCTGGCGCAACGCCTCCTCGGGCGACCGGCCCCCCGCAGGGGGCGCAGCGCGCGGCGCGCACTTGCGGCTGCCACCGCCGTCGCGTCAGCGGGCGTCCTCGTCGCACCGGTGCTGCGGTTCCGTGCCCGGCGCACGACCGTCGACCCGCGCCCCGGCGCTGGACCCTCCGCGCTGGTCACCGACGGGCTGAACGATCGCACCCGCAACCCGATGTACGTCGGGATGGCAGGCGTCCTGATCGCGCACGCGCTCTGGTTGGGACGAGCCCGCACCCTCGCCCCGCTGGTCGGGGCCGCGGCCTGGATGGACCGGGTCCAGATCCCGGACGAGGAGGCAGCCCTGCGAGCGCAGTTCGGCGCCGACTTCGAGGCCTACGCCACGCGGGTGCCACGCTGGCTGGTCACGCTCCGTTAGCCCGCTCCCGGCGGGTACGCCAGCAGGCCGCGAGCGCGCCCGCGACACCGAGGGCGTAGGCGGAGAGCGCCGGCCAGACCCCCAGCTCGACGGCAAGCGTGGTGCCCGTCTCAACGGGTACGGAGACGACCGTGGCCCCGGACCGCGCCGTGGGAAGCCGATCCATCACACTGCCATCGGGCGCGATCGCCCCGGAGATCCCGTTCATCGACGACACGACGACCGAACGGCCCAGCTCGATCGCGCGGGCCCGGGAGAGCATCCACTGCTGCTCCTGCTGCGCGGTCCCCAGAAACATGGCGTTGCTGGTCTGGACGACGGCCAGCTGAGCGCCCTGGGCCACCTGCTCGCGCAGGACGTCATCGTAGGCGACGTCGAAGCACAGTGCGTTGGCCAGCGCCAGGTCGTCCACCCGGAGCGGCGAGGGCGCGGTGCCGGGCACCATGTCCCGCTCGATCTCGGCCACGCGGGCGGAGATCCGCGTCGCGAGCGGGCGCAGCGGCACGAACTCCCCGAACGGCACGAGGTGCTGCTTAGTGTAGCGACCCGCAGGCCCCTCGTTGGTCCACACCACCGCCTGGTTCAGCGCCGTCGAGGTCGTCGGACCATCCACGATCGAGCCAGCCAGCACCGGGGCGCCGCCAGAGACCTCCACCGCGGTCAGGAGCTCGACCCTCGCAGTGCTGTCCGTGGCCGGGTCCACGGCCGTGGCATTCTCCGGCCACACGACCAGGTCAGCAGCCGGACCGGCGCCCCACGTTCGAGCCAGCCGTTGGGTCTCGAGGAGCAGGGTGCTCGTGATCTCCCGGTGATGGGCGGCGACGTCCGTGCCGCCGCCGGGCACCTCTGCCTGGACGACGGCAACGTCGACGGTCCTCGGCCGAGAGGGGGCAGCCTCGGCACGGTCGAGCGGCAGCCACGCCACCGGCACCAGCAGCAGGACTCCGCCGACGACGCCCCCGACGAGCCTCGGCCGGGTCACGACCACGACGGGACGTCGCTCACGGACGGCCTCGACTGTTCCTGCCACTGCGGCGCCGGCCAGGGCCACCACGGCGCTGGTCCCGGCCACGCCCACCAGGGCGAGCGAGACGGCCCAGGGAGTGTCCACGGCCGTGTAGCCCAGCCGTCCCCACGGCAGGCCACCCCAGGGGACGGTCGACCGGACGCCCTCGACCGTGGTCCAGAGCGCGGCCACCCAGACCGGCGCGTACGGCAAGTACCGAACCAGTGCCGTCCCCGCCCCCAACACGGCGAGCCAAGACGCCTGCAGCAGCGCGAGCGCGGCCCACGCCCCGGGCGCGATCGACGCGCTCAACCACCACAAGGTCGGGCCGAAGAACGCCAGGCCGAAGACGAACCCGGTCACCGCTCCACTGCGAGCACCGCGCCGGCCCACCGCGAGGAAGAAGGCGCCCACCCCCAGTGGCGCCACCACGGGAACCGACCAGGGTGGGAAGGCAGCCGCAAGGGTGAGCCCGCCCACGACAGCCGCGGCCAGTGCCTCGCCTCGTGTGACCATCCCACCTCCTGACCCCGGCATCTACTATGCCGGATAGTATGTCGGGGTGGAGTCGCAGGAACCGCATGCATCGGGCGTCCAAGGCGTCGCGGAGCGTCCCCTGCCCGGCCTCGACCAGGGTGTCGGGTCGAAGCAGCCGTCCGAGCTAGTGGGCTGGGCTCGCTGGGCCTGGCGCCGGTTGACCGCCATGCGCACGGCCGTCGTGCTGCTGATCCTACTCGCCTCGGCCTCGGTCCCCGGGTCGCTGCTGCCGCAGCGTGGGGTGGCCAGCGATCCCGCGGGGAGGTGGTCGAGGTCGCCGACGCCCTCGAGGCGGCGGTCCGCCACCTGCGTCGTCGACGATTCCGGGTGGTGCGTCACGGCGACGAGGTCCGAGCCGAGAAGGGGCAGGTCCGCGAGCTCGGCAACCTAGCCTTCCACCTGTCCCTGCTCGTGCTCCTGGTCGGCGTCGCCGGCGGCCGCCTGTTCGGCTACGAGGGGCGCGTCGCGATGGTCGAGGGGTCCACCTTCGCGAACGTCGCCTCGTCATACGACGCGCTGACCCCGGCGCCGTGGGCCGATCTTGCCGTCCTGGAGCCGCTGGAGCTGAAGCTCGAGGAGTTCGGTGCCGAGTTTGAGACAGAGGGTCCCCGGTTCGGGGAGCCGCGTGGCTTCGACGCGACGATCTCATACCGCAGCGCCGCCGAGGGGCAAGGCAGCTACACAGTCCGGCCCAACCGGCCGCTGGACATCGGCGGCACGAAGTTCTTCCTGACCGGCCACGGCTATGCGCCGGAGCTGACGGTGCGAGACGGCAATGGGGATGTGGCGGCATCCGGACCGACGATCTTCCTTCCCGTGGATCAGGCATTCACCTCCGACGGAGTGGTGAAGGTCCCGGACGCTCGGCCGACGTCGCTGGCGCTCCAGGGACTGTTCCTCCCCACAGGGGTCGAAGGACCGGAGGGGATGGGCGTCTCGGCCTACCCGGGTCTGGTCAACCCGATCGTCCAGCTCAGCGCCTACACCGGCGACCTGGGCCTCGACGACGGCAGCCCTCAGTCGGTCTTCGCCTTGGACTTCACCGAGACTCGGCTCGGTCACCTTCGACGGGGTGTCCCGGTTCGCCAACTTCCAGGTCGCCCGCGACCCGGGCAAAGAGATCTCGCTGGTGGCCGCGATCCTGCTGCTCGGTGGCCTGACGACGTCACTGGCGGTACGCCGCAGGCGGGTCTGGGTGCGGCGGGGCGACGACGGCGTGCTCGAACTGGCCGGCCGTTCACTGTCGCGCCGACCACTTGCCCCCGACGAGCTGGCGGCACTGGCCACCGCCGTGGGCCTGGCGGGCGGCGCAGACGGACGACGAGAAGAGGAGCGATGACACAACAACTCGACCTGGCGGGCGCCTCCGATGCGCTGGTCACCTCCGCCCTGGCGGTGCTCTCCCTGGCGCTCGTCCTGTACGCCACAGCCGCGGCCCTCGCGCGGACCCGCGCCGCCCGCGGTCCGCGTGTCCTCACCCCGGTCGGTGGCTTGCCGAGTGACGCAGATCACACGGGCCGGCCTTCCAGCGCAACCTCAGGTCGCGCCGCCGGCACCGGCCGGGCGGCCTTGGCTTTCGTGGTGTTGGGCACGGCCCTGGTGTGCCTCGCGGTCCTGGCGCGCGGACTCGCTGCGGGACGGGCGCCGTGGGGAAACATGTACGAATTCGGACTCACCGGCTCGGCGGCCGTGGCCGTCGTCTTCCTCCTCTACCTACGCGGTCGCGACGTTGACGGGCTCGCGGCGTGGCTCGTCGCCCTCGTGCTGGTCCTGCTGGGCGTGTCGGTGACGTCCCTCTATACCCCCGTCGACGACCTGGTGCCCGTGCTGAACTCCCGGTGGCTGGTCGTCCACGTGGCAGCAGCGATCATCTCCGGGGCTCTCTTCACGGTCGGAGCCCTCGCCACCGCGGCCCACCTGGTGCGTCGACGGCGCGGTGCCGGCGACGATGACCCGTTCACCGACCTGGCCCACACGGTGCACCTGGTCGCCTTCCCGATCTGGACCTTCGCGGTGATCGCCGGCGCGGTGTGGGCCGAGAATGCTTGGGGACGCTACTGGGGGTGGGACCCCAAGGAGACGTGGGCCTTCATCACCTGGGTCCTCTACGCCGCCCACCTCCACGCCTTATCCACGGTCGGGTGGCGCCGCGGGGCGTCTCTGCTCGCAGTGGCCGGTTTCCTAGCCTTCCTGTTCAACTTCTTCGGGGTCAACCTGTGGATCCCGGGCCTTCACTCGTACGCAGGGGTGTGACGAATGGACGGGTCAGGGCTCTCGACGATCGTGATCGGGCTCTTCACGCTGGTCGCCACTCTGCTGGCGCTCTACCTGATCGCACGGGGGCGCTGGTGATCCGCGGAGGAATGCGCTCGCGGGCCATGATGACAGGGCCCGCGACACTGGCGATGGCCTGCGGCGCGCTCAGTCTCGTCCTCCTCGGCGCGCCCGCGGCGCCGCTCCCCCACCACGCTGGTGGCGACCGTCCCGGCCCCCCAAGCGGCCGAGCCCGGCGAGGCGTCGCGATGGCGCGCCGCGTTCCGGGTGGTATCCGCAGACGGTCACCCGGTCGCAGGGGAGACCTCCTTCACGGTGCTCCCCGCCGACATTCCGGACGGACAGCAAACCAGCCCGACGCCCACGCCGCAGGGTTCGGACACCGACACGACCAGGTCGGCTCCGGAACCGGACGAGGACCAGGGCGGTGTCCCGTGGCTGTTGATCGCCATCCCCGGCGCCGTCCTTGGCCTCATCCTCCTCGTCGTGGTGGCCGCCATGCGGCTGCTCGGAGGGGACGAGCAGCAGTGAGCACCACTGAGGCGGTACGCCATCCGGGGGCGACCTCGATGGTGGCGCTGATCGCTCCGATGTGGGCCATCGGCGTGGCCCTGGTCGCTGCCGGTCTGACCGGCGCCCTGGCGCCCCTGGGTGTCGAGGGTCTGCCCGATCCCGGAGCCGCGACCCGGGTGGGGCTGCCGGTCGTCCAGGCGCTGCGCGACGTCTCGGCGATGGTGACTGTCGGATCACTTGTGGTCGCCGCCACCTGCGTCGCCCCGCCACCCGGCAGTGACGAGACGAAGCTCACTGGCGCCCGGCTCCGACTCGTGGCGGTGGCTCAGCTCGCCGGCGCATCGTGGGCCGTGTCCAGCGGAGCGCTGGTGGCGCTGGTCTACTCCGATGCCTCAGGTGCAGGGCTTGGCTCCTCGGGCTTTCTCGAGCAGGCCACCTACTTCGGCACGGACTTCGAGCTCGGTCGCTACGCCTTGTGGGGAGCAGGCATTGCCGCTCTGGTCGCCCTGAGCGGCGCTCTCAGCTCGCGCCCGTCCGGGCTGGGTCTCACCACCGTCCTCGCGATGGTCGGTCTGTGGCCCATTGCTCTGACTGGTCATGCGGCCGGAACGCTCGACCACGACGCGGCCGTGAACCTGCAGATGTTCCACCTGCTCGGCATCGCCGTGTGGGCAGGCGGCCTGCTGGCGCTGGTCGTGGTTCGTCGACACCTGGGCCAGCAGCTGGGTTCCGCCGTCGCGCGGTACTCGACCCTGGCCGGATGGTGCCTCGTCATCGTGGCCGCCTCGGGTCTGGCGGGCGCCTGGCTGCGGCTGCCCTCGCTTGACTCGGTGGCCTCGTCGTACGGACTGCTCCTGGGGCTGAAAGTCGCCGCCGTGGCAGCGCTCGCCGGGGCGGGGTGGTGGCAGCGCCGTGTGACGCTGCGGAAGCTCGATGCGGGTGCGCCGCACACGTTCTGGCGGCTCGTCGGCGTCGAGCTGGCCGTGCTCTTCGGCGCGGCGGGGCTGGGCGTGGCCCTGAGCCGGACCGCCCCTCCCGCACCGCCGGGGATCCAGCGTCCGCTCACCACGGCGGAGTCGTTGCTCGGACGCCCGCTGCCGGGCGCACTGGACGCCAGCGGCTGGTTCACGTCCTGGGAGACCGACACCCTGTTCCTGCCGCTCGGACTGACCGCGCTCGGGTGGTACCTCTGGTCCGTTAGGCGGCTGCGCCGAAGTGGGTCGACGTGGCCGTGGCTGCGCACCGCATGCTGGGTCCTCGGGTGCCTGCTGTTCCTGTGGGCGACCAACGGCGCCCCGGGAGCGTACGGTCGAGTGTTGTTCAGCATGCACATGGTCCAGCACATGACGTTCGCCACCGCTGTGCCCGTATTCCTGGTCCTGGGCACCCCGGTGACCCTCGCCCTGCGCACGCTCCGCCGACGAACAGACGGATCCGATGGGCCGCGCGAGTGGCTGCTCCGACTCGTGCACTCCCTGCCGGTCCAGCTGGTCGGCCACCCCATCGTGGCGGCCGGGCTTTTCGTCGTGAGCATGGTCGCCTTCTACTACTCCTCGCTCTTCGAGACGTCGCTGGAGTCGCACACGCCTCATGTCCTCATGACCCTCCACTTCCTGTTGGCGGGCTATCTCTTCGCCGAGGTCGTCGTGGGAGCAGACCCCGGACTGCAGCGCCCGGCCTATCCACTGAGGGCCTTGCTGCTGATGGTGACGTTCGGCTTCCACGCCCTTTTCGCTGTTGGCCTGATGGCCAGCACGACCGTCCTAGCCGGGGGCTGGTTCGCTCTGCTGCGCAGTGCGGGTCATGACGCCTTGCTGGAGGACCAGTACCTTGGCGCCTCCCTCGGATGGGTGCTGGGGGAGTACCCCCTCGCAGTGATGGCCGCTGCCCTGTTGGGGTCGTGGGTGCAGGCAGATGGTCGGGAGCGACGTCGGTTCGACCGCCGTGAAGACCGCGAACAGGATCGACAACTGACGGCGTACAACGACTATCTCCGCAGGCTCGACAACGCCGATCCCGCGCGGCGACCGTCGCCGCCTACGATGGTGCCCCGTAGCCACGCACACAGCGAAGCAGACAGTGAAGAACCGGGAGGCCGCTCGTGAGACAGCTTGGCCAGCTCGAGGCAGCGGTCATGCAGCACCTGTGGGGACTAGATCACCCCGCACTGGTGCGCGAGGTGCTCGAGAACATCAGCCACGACCGTCCACTGGCCTACACCACGGTGCTGACGGTCCTGGACAACCTGCACTCCAAGGGGCTGGTCCAGCGGGAGAAGGTAGGCAAGGCCTACGCCTACGCGCCGGTCTCCTCGCGTGAGGAGCACACTGCCGCGATGCTGCAGGAGGTACTGGCCGAGAGCGATGACCGCACCGTGGCGCTCATGCACCTGGTCGGACGGATGGAGTCCGAGGAGGCGGCCGAGCTGCTCGCCGCGCTGACCGAGCGAGCGAACGAGTCCTCGTGATCGCGGCCCTTCTCCTTGTCGCCTACGCCTGCACGGTCGGTGGTCTCGGTGCCCGGCTCCTCCGTCGAGGCTGGTCCTCGCGCGCGCCCCGCGCAGCGATCGTGGGCTGGCAGGCGCTGTCCACCTCCGTCGTCCTGGCGATCCTGCTCGCCGCGGTGGCGCTGGCCCTGCCCTTCCTGCCGATGAGGTTCTCGCTGGCCTACGTGCTCAACGCCCACACCCTCACCGTCGTCGAACACTACGAGACCCCGCTGGGGATCTGGCCGGGAGTCGCCGGCCTGGGTGCCGTTGCTGTCCTCGCCGGACTACTGGCGGTCACGACGGCACGGGCCTTCCGCCGGACCGCCCGTGTGCGGCGATCGCAGCGCGAGGTGCTGGCCCTGGTAGGCAACCGCCATCCCGAAGGATTCACCGTGGTCGACCATGCCGTCCCTGTGGCCTACTGCTTGCCTGGTGGATCGGGCACCGTCGTCCTGTCGACGGCGGCCCTGGAGATCCTCTCCGACCGTGAACGCGAGCTCGTTCTCGGCCACGAGCGCCGACACCTGCGTGCCCGGCACCACCTCGCGCTCGCCTACGCCGACGCGCTGCGACGGACGTTCCGCTGGGTCGGTGGTGGGTGTGGCGGCCGTGGCTGCCCTGTCGCTCCCGGTGGGGCTCGCCCTGGCCCCGGCGATCGAGGCGGCCACGACAGACTGCTGTTCACTGGCAGCGGCGGCCGCTCGGGGCTGAGAGGCTCGCTGATCGGGGCGGCCACCGAGTCGTCTGCCGCGTCCCCGGCCGCGATGGCACTCGAGAAGCTGTCACCGCAGGGTCAGCTCTTCGACGGACTGGTGGGCCCGGTGGGTGGCTCGAGCACGTCGGTGACGAGACCGCGTAAGGTGTAGAGGCCCACCTGGCCCACGACCCGCGCGGCGATCCGGCCGTCGCTGTCGAGCACCACCGTCGTCGGCACGGCCGTAGCGGTGAGAGCTCCTCCGAACGCGAGGATCGCGCGCGCGCTGTCGTCGGGGTGCACGCTCGGATAGGGCACATCGAAGGCCCGCTCGAACGCGCGCGCCGCGTCGGGGCTGTCGCGTACGTTCAGCCCGAGGAAGCGGACCCGATCCTCGAACTCGCGGGCCACGCGCGCGAGGGTCGGTGCCTCGGCCCGGCACGGCCCGCACCACGAGCCCCACACGTTGACCACGACAGGTCGACCGCGCAGGTCAGCGCTGTCCAGTCGGGTGCCATCCAGCAGTTCCGCAGTGAACGGCGTCAGCGGGCGCCGGTCGTCGGGCTCGTACTGCTGCACCACGTCTGTGGTGTCGAAGCGTCCCGCGGTGGAGCCGGGCGTGGTCGTCTCGGACCGCGACAACGATGTCCACCACCAGACCGCTGCGAGAGTGAGACCGATGGCGACGAGGAAGATCATCAATCTCTTGACTTCTCTCACAGCGGTGCCTGCCAACCAGCAACTAGGCTCTGGACTGACGCCACGATCTCCGACCAGATGCCGGAAACCTGCAGTAGTCCAACGGCGATCAGCAGCAGGCCGCCACCGCGGGTGATCCACAAAGAGTGCTGCCGCACCCATGCAAACACGCTCATCGCGCGAGTCAGCGAGACGGCGGCAAGCAGGAAGGGCAGTCCTAGGCCCAGGGCGTAGGCGAGCGACAGGACGGCTCCTCGCTCTGCAGTGGCCGATGTGGTGGAGAGGGTCAGGACCGCGGCCAGCGGGTCTCTTGGGGCAACACCAGCATCGACCCCAGTGACCCGAACGCCACGCCGTAGCTGGTGAACACCACAGCAAACCCCGCCACGAACAAGGCCGCTCCCACAACCGTGCGCGAACGCCGCGCCGGACGCCCGCCGCGCAGCTCCCGGGTCACGTCGGACTCCGCGCCGGCCATCCCGGCGACGTAGGAGAGGTAGCCCGGCACCAGCGGCAGGGAGCAGGGAGTGAAAAAGGACAGGAGTCCTGCGGCCAGCGCGACGGGCAGCGCGGCCAGCAGAGAGCCGTCGAGGATCGTCCCTTGCAGATCACCGATCATGAGCAATCCCCACCCCTCACAGCAGCGTGGACCAGTAGGACCAGAACCGGACTGTGATGAGGACGACCACCAACAGATAGGCCGAAAGCAGGACCGGTGCGTGCCACTCCCGCAGCACAGTGGTCCCGCGGGCCGACGCCGCCTTCTGTCCGAAGACCCCGCTCGCGAGGTTGCGCAGCGTCACGTACCAGAACATCGGGATCACCACCACCCACACGACCATGCAGTACGGGCACAACGCGCCAATTCGATACAAGCTCTGGAACACGAGCCACGACACCAGTCCCAGCGCCGCGGTCACGCCGCCCTGGAGACCGAGCCAGTACCAGCGGGGGAGTCGTGCGCTGCCCAGCAGCGCGGCCCCGGTGGCGACCACGACCGGGAAGGCGGCAACCCCGATGATCGGGTTCGGGAAGCCGAGCAGGGACGCCTGTGCCGACTCCATGATCGAGCCGCAACTGATGACCGGGTTGATGCTGCAGGTGGGGACGTAGTCGCTGTCCTCGCCCACCCGGATCCGCTCGATCAACAGCACAGCGGACGCGACCAGGCCCAGGAGGCCGCCGAGGACGAGCCCTGCGGGGAGGCGGCGATCCTGGGTCACTCGGCGAGCGCCTCGTCGAGGGCGGTCGAGAAGTCCTCCACCGTCTCGGGCTGGAAGAGCTCCCCATCGATGTAGAAGGTCGGCGTCCCTTGCACGCCAAGGGTGGTGCCGTCCTCCAGGTCGCGGGCCACCCGATCGCCGACCTCGTCGGAGGCGTAGTCGACGTCGTACTGCTCCATGTCGAGGCCGATGTCCTCGGCGAAGCCCCGGAACAGGTCGTCCTGGGGCTCCTGTGACTCGCCCCAGTTCTCCTGCGTCTCGTACATCTTGCTGTACATCGCCTCGAGCTCGCCCTGACGGGCTGCGGACTCGACGGCACGGGCGGCACGCTCGGAGTTGAAGTGTCCCGGCAGCGGGAAGTAGCGGATCACGAACGTGACCTCGCCCGCGTACTTCGCACGGAGATCCTCAACGACTGGGTAAGCCGCACGGCAGGCCTCACACTCGAAGTCGAGGAACTCGACGAACGTGACGTCACTTGTCCCCTCCTCCCCGAGGATGCGACTGTCCTCGCGAACCACAGCGCTCTTCTGGGCCGACGTGTCCACCGCGGCCGTACTGTCGTTACCCTCCCGCCCTTGGCCGATGAGCAACAGGGTCGCCAGTGCGGCTACCACGATCGCGCCGACCGCCAAAGCTGCCTTGGTCTGCTTCCGCACAGGTTTCCACCTCTCAAAGATCTACTATGCGAAATAGTAGCAACGCGCCTGAATCGTCTGGACACCGCCGGGCGCTGCGTCCTAGCATCGTCTCATGACGATGATGACTCCCGCTGACGATGCGTTGGTGGATGGTGGCCGAGCAGGACTTGAAGCATCGGCTGCGTTGTTCCGCGCGCTCGCCGATCCGTCCCGGCTGGTGATCCTGTCCCACCTTCAGCTAGGTCCCCACCGGGTCGTCGACCTCGTCGAGCACCTCGGACTCGCGCAATCCACGGTGTCCAAGCACCTGGCGTGTCTTCGGGAGTGTGGACTCGTGCAGTCGCGGCCCCGCGGGCGGGCCTCGGTGTTCTCACTGGTGCCAGATGTGCGCATTCGGGAGGTTCTGGTCGCCGCCGAGGCGGTCCTCGCGGTCACCGGGGAGGCCTCGACCCACTGCGCGACGGTCGGGGGTGAGCTCTGATGGGCGCGGGGCACGGACACGGTCACGCCGGCGGGCGTCACCGGTGGCGCCTCGCCCTCGCTTTCGCGCTAGTCGCGAGCTTCTTCGTGGTCGAGCTGGTCGTCGGGCTGGTTAGTGGTTCGCTGGCGCTGATCTCCGATGCCGGTCACATGGCAGCCGATGTGGTGGCCCTCGGCGCAGCGCTCGTTGCCACCAAGATCGCGACCCGCCCCGATGTGACAGGACGTCGCACCTACGGTTCTTACCGCGCCGAGGTCTTCGCCTCGGGCCTCACCGTCCTGATCATGCTCGGAGTCTCCGTCTATGTGGTGCTCGAGGCCATCGGCCGGATCGGGGAGACCGTCGCGATCTCCTTCGGTCCGATGCTGGTCGTCGGTGCCCTTGGCCTAGTCGTCAACCTGGTCTGCCTGGTCCTCCTGCGCGGCGGTGCGCAGGAGTCGATCAACGTGAAGGGGGCCTACCTCGAGGTGATGGCCGACGCCGCGGGCAGCGTCGGTGTCCTCGTGGCCGGAGTCCTCGTCGGGCTCACCGGCGCGGGGGTGTGGGACACCGTCGTGGCGGTAGCCATCGGCCTCTTCGTCGCCGTGCGTGCAGTCATCCTCGGTCGGGAGGTGCTCGCCGTTCTCGGTCAGCACGCTCCTCACGACGTCGACCTCGACGCCGTCGTCAAGGACCTGGAGGGACTGCCCGGCGTAGCGGAGATCCACGACCTCCACGCGTGGACACTGACGTCGGGCATGAACGTCGCCACGGCACACCTCGTGGTGGAGGACGGCGTCGACACCCAAACGGTGCTCAGCGGCGCCCAGGCGGTGCTGCGCGACGTGCACGGAATCGAGCACGCCACTCTTCAGGTCGAGGTGGACCCCGCTCGCGAGTGCCACCAGGCGACCTGGTGACCACCAAGCAGTCCGCGGCAGGGCCCCCGCGAATAGTTCGTGAAAAGGTTCACAAGGACTGTTGTGGGCAGTATGGCTCCGTAGCGTTGGTGACGTGTTGACCCCTGAGCTCGTCCTTGACGCCGTCGTCCAAATCGCTGCGGCGGCAGAGCCCGAGGGCCTGCTTCCGGCCCGTCAGCAGATGGCGCTGTCGTTGGGATGGCACATCGTGTTGGCCTGCTTCGGCGTCGCGTTCCCGGCGATGATCTTCGTGATGCACGTGCGGGGGATTCGCCGTCAGGATCCGGTGTCACTCACCCTCGCCCGGAGGTGGGCGAAGGTCTCGGCAGTGCTCTTCGCGATCGGCGCGGTGTCGGGCACGGTCCTCAGCTTCGAGATGGGGCTGCTGTGGCCGGGGCTGATGGGGACCTACGGCGACGTGCTCGGACTGCCCTTCGCCTTCGAGGGCCTGGCGTTCTTCCTCGAGGCGATCTTCCTCGGCATCTACCTCTACGGCTGGGGTCGCATGCCCCCCAAGCGGCATGTCCTGATGGTGCTGCCGATGGCGGTGACCGGCATCGTCGGCGCCTACTGCGTCGTCGCCGTCAACGCCTGGATGAACGTGCCAACCGGCTTCCGGATTGTCGACGGCCGGGTCACCGACGTGCAGCCTTGGACGGTGCTGCTCAACCAGCACGCCTTCCTCCAGTTCGCCCACATGTGGGTCGGCGCCTACATGGTGGTCGGATTCAGCGTCGCCGGGGTCTACGCGGTCGGGATGCTGCGTGGACGCCGCGACGCCCACCACCAGCTGGGATTCATCGTGCCCTTCGTGTTCGCGTCCGTGGCCGCGCTCACCCAACCGTTCGTGGGGCACGTCCTCGGCTTCGGTCTCGACGAGCGGCAACCGGCGAAGCTGGCTGCGCTCGAGCTCGCAGAGACGACGGAGAGCCCCTCGCCGCTGCGGCTCGGCGGCATCCTGGTCGACGGGGAGGTCGTGGGCGCGATCGATGTCCCGGTCCTGGGGTCGTTGATCGCGATGAACTCGCTCGAGGAGCCAGTACCCGGCCTCGACACGATCCCTGAGCAGGACCGGCCGCCGGTCAACATCACCCACCTCGCCTTCCAGACCATGGTCGGGATCGGGACCTTGCTTGCTGCCGGCGTCGCGTGGTTCTGGATCCAGCGCCGGCGCGGACGGGACCTCCTGTCGAAGAAGTGGTTCCTTCGTGCCGCGGCGGCCGCTGGCCCGCTCGCCGTGATCGCTCTCGAAGCCGGGTGGGTGGCCACGGAGGTGGGCCGACAACCGTGGATCGTCTACGGCGTGATGCGAACACCTGAGGCGGTCGGCGACTACAGCTCGGCGCTGTGGTGGCTGCTCGGGATCTCCACGGTCATCTACGTCGCGATGACGGTCGCCGCCGTGGTCGTCCTGAGGTCCATGGCGCGCCGATGGCGATCTGGCGAGACCGACTTGCCCAGCCCCTATGCCCCCGAGCCCGAGGAGGTGGGTCGATGAGTCTCGAGGTCGCGGTGGCTGCCGCGATGTTCACCGGCGTCATCGCCTACGCCGTGCTGGGCGGTGCCGACTTCGGGTCAGGGTTCTTCGACCTCACGGCTGGTGACAGCAGGCGCGGTGCCGAATTGCGCACCCTGGTGGACCACAGCATCGGGCCCGTCTGGGAGGCCAACCACGTCTGGCTGATCTACGTGCTGGTGCTCTGGTGGACCGGCTTCCCGGAATCGTTCGCTGCGGCCATGTCGACGCTCGTCCTGCCCCTGCTGCTCGCCCTCCTGGGCATCGTGCTTCGCGGGGCCAGCTTCGCCTTTCGGAAGTACTCCGCCACCCTCGGGCAGGCGCGGTTGTTCGGCGCCGTCTTCGCGGTGTCGTCGATCATCACGCCGTTCTTCCTCGGCACCGTGGCCGGCGCCATCGCCTCGGGTCGGGTGCCCGCGAATGGGACGGGTGATCGCTGGTCGTCCTGGCTCAACCCGACCTCGCTGTTCGGCGGGGCGATCGCCGTCGGCACGTGCGCGTTCCTGGCGGGGGTCTTCCTCGTCGCCGATGCCCACCGCAGCCGTCGTACCCGCTTGACCGAGGACCTGCGGACTCGGGCGCTCGCAGTGGGCCTGGCGACGGGGGCGGTGGTGTTGGCCGCACTCGTGCCGATCCTGGACGACGCCCCGGTCCTGAGCGACGGCCTGACGGGTCGCGCTGCCCCGCTCGTGGTGCTCTCAGCGGTGGCCGGCGTCGCGACGCTGGCATTGCTGTGGCGCCGGCGCTACTCGGCGGCTCGCTGGCCGGCGGTGGTCGCTGTCGCCAGCGTGATCTCGGGGTGGGGAGTGGCCCAGTATCCCTGGCTGCTCGTCGGTGAGGTCACCATCAGCGAGGCCGCCGGCGCCCCGGCGACGATGCAGGGGCTGCTGGTCGCCGTGGGCGTCGCCGTGGTCCTGGTGCTGCCGCCACTGGCCTACCTGCTGCGACTCACCCAGAGCGAGGCGTGGACGAACCGCTGAGGTAGCCGGATGGGGCTCCGAGTCGGAGGCTGGTCCCGGGCCAGCGAGCGTTCCGGATGTGAAACGCCTGAATGACGGCGCCGACGAGGGGGGAAACGCCACGAAGCTCGACTGCGGCCGCGATATGGTCTGCCTACGCCGCTCACACGGCTGTGACGACGTGGACGGTTGGCCGCCGTGCGGACGGCCTTCCCGTGCCGCCCCGAGTCGCCGGTGCTGCCTTGGCGACCACCGGCGCTGGACTGTGCATTGCGGGGATGGGCCGTTTCAGGGGGGCGGAGCTGACGGGCACCCGCCTGCGCGTCCGCAGACTGCTGCCCCATCCCGTTCGAGTCCCTGTCCATCGTGCCGGCGACCGCGAGCCCGGCAAGCCAGGTCAGCTGCTCAACCGCGCCTGCACAGGAGCCCGCATGACCGCCCACGAGCCCACCCGAACAATCTCCGAGGAGAAACTCGGCAACCGGCACCTCATCGGTGGAGCCGCCGCTGCATGCGCCGTGTGCTGCGCCGCTCCGCTCCTGGGCCTGCTCGGCGTCGCCGGCCTCGCAGCGACCGCGCTCACGCTCGTCTTCGCTGGTGTCGTGTTCGCGCTCGTTGTGGGCCTGGCCTCCTTGGCGGCCGTCGCAGCACGCAGACGCCGCACCAGGCGCGACGCCTGTGAGCCCCGGACCAGGAACTGCTGAGCATTGGCCCTAGGCCAACCGACGAACGCCACGAGATCCGCCGCCTTACCTCCGCTCAGCCGCTTGCCATCCGGGTCGGCTCAGCATCCGCTGCCCGAGAACCGCCTCGCCGCAGACCCGCTAGACAGGAGACTGCCTGCATGACCGCCATGAAGTCGCTGCTGCTGTTCGCCATCGCCGCCGTCGCCGAGATCGGCGGCGCGTGGCTGGTCTGGCAAGGCGTCCGCGAGCACAAGGGCTGGATCTGGGTCGGCGCCGGCGTCTTCGCGCTCGGCCTGTACGGCTTCGTCGCCACACTCCAGCCCGACGCCAACTTCGGCCGCATCCTCGCCGCCTACGGCGGCGTCTTCGTCGCCGGCTCCCTGGCCTGGGGCATGGCGATGGACGGATTCCGTCCCGACCGCTACGACATCGCGGGCGCGCTCATCTGCCTGGTCGGAGTCGCCGTCATCATGTACGCCCCCCGCGCTACTGCGTGAGCCTCAAGCGGACACGGAGGGATGCGCCGCACCCTCAGGCCAGGGCGCTCTCGGCGTCGCCGGGCTGCCCGTCCGCTGGTTCTGCGTGCTTGTGGCGCCAGGGGAACACCCACCGGAACAGGCTCAAGCCGGGGCGGCGACACCAGCATCCATCGGGGCAGCCACAGCACCCCGCCCCGAGAGCCTCCGCGATCCGCGTGCCTGCGGCCACCGCAATGTAGCCGCCGACCACGGTCAGAGCGGCCCGCTTCACGACAGCACCTCGACCAGCTGGTCGACCTCCGGTGAGCCGCGCAGCCCTGCCGGGGTGCGGTTATATCCGGCAGGACAGCCCGACCTGCTCGCCACCGGTTGCGAACAAGTCGCGTCCGTCGACGCGGATGCTCGGCGAGCCGACGAATCCCAGCGCCTCGGCCTGCTCCACGGTGTCGACACGCCGCCGGTCCACGGTGACGTCACTTCGACCGGCAAGGGAGAGCGCCTCGTGCAGGCGCTGGTCGGCGACCTGCCAGCTCGGGCACCCCTCGAAGTACAGCAGCTCCACCTGCACCGTTGGACCTTGTCGCTCGACTGGATGAGACGACCCCGAAGTGCGCCTCTGGACGCCTCCATTGTCCCACTTGCCGTCGAGCAGCGCCCTTCGCCAGTGCGGCCGCCGACCGGTTCTCAAGCCGTTCCGGACGGGAGAGACTGCCTCATGGCTTCTCAGGAGCAGCAAGCCCACCGAACGAGCATCCATGCCGAGCTCGAACGGGTGCGCGTCGACATGCACGAGCTCGTCTTGGCGCCACCCCGCACGACCTGCGACGCCGTACGAACGGCACCCGCTGGACCAACGGCCAGATGCTCTGGCACATGGCGTTCGGGTGCGTCCTCGTCGGTCGCCTCCTACCGCTGGTCCGCATCTTCAGTCGGTTGCCCGAGCCTCTCAGTCGAGCGTTCGCTGGCACCCTTCAGGCAGGCACGCGTCCGTTCCACCACATCAACTACGCGGGCTCCGTCGGCGGCGCGCTCGTCTTCCACGGGCCCCGGCTGAGCCGGCAGGTCGACCGCACCATCAACCGACTCCACCGACGTCTTGACGCCGAGTCCGAGACGTCACTGCACCGCGAGATGCATTTCCCCGTCGGCTGGGACCCGTTCTTCCACGACAAGATGACCGTCGAGCAGGTGTACCGCTGGGCCACCCAGCACTACGACTTCCATCGTGCGCAGCTCATGCTCGAGTAGGACCTAGGGGGCGCGGCTCAGCTCAGGACCGAGGGCGGGAGCTCGATCTCCGGCACGAGCTCGACGAGCAGCGTCCGGACCCGTCCGTCGACGCGGATGCTCGGCGAGCCGACGAAGTCGATGTCGGCGATGATGCCCGGCCGAGATCCCGACTGCTGACCCGCCGATCACCGACACGCTGCGCGTCGGCCCCGGCTGGACCTGGGGCTACGGGCTGCTCATCAACAACGACGACGTCCCCGGCGGCCGCCGCGCCGGCACGGGTGCGTGGGCGGGCCTGTTCAACACGCACTTCTTCATCGACCGCACCACCGGTGTGTGCGCCTCGATCTACACCAACTCGCTGCCGTCCATCACGCCCGGTGCCTGGGGCCTGTACGGCGAGTTCGAGCAGGCGGTGTACGCCGGGCTGTGATTTCCTCGACGCCCCGGTGGGCGAGGCTCACGTGTCGTAGCTGACCCGCAGCTCCTCGCTGATCGGGTGCGCCTGGCAGGTCAGCACGTAGCCGGCGGTGCGCTCGGCGTCGTCGAGCGCGTGGTCCTGGTCCATGACGGCGCGGCCGAGCAGCACCTTCGCGCGGCAGGTGCCGCAGGCTCCGCCGGCGCAGGAGTACGGCGCGTCGACGCCCTGCCGGAGGGCGGCGTCGAGGACCGCGTCGCCGGTGGAGCGCAGCGCGAAGGTGGTGTCACGGCCGTCGAGGGTCACCGTCACCTGGCTCTCCACGTCCAGGGCTACCCCGGCGTGGGACTCCTCGGTGTGGAAGACCTCGGTCAGCACCTGGCCGCCGCGGTGGGGGAGCACGGTGGCGAGGTCCTCGACCAGCTGCTCCGGCCCGCAGAGGAACCAGCGGTCGACCTCGCCCGGGACGAGCTCGGCGAGCAGGTCGGCGCTGATGCGGCCGGCCCGCACGCCGTCGCGGCGGTCGGTGGCGGGCTCGCCGGAGAGCACGTGGTGGACGGTGAGCCGGTCGGCGTACCGGGCCGCGAGCGCGTCGACCTCCTCGCGCAGCATCGTCCTCGGCCTCGGGCCGCGGCTCGTGGCCGAACCGGCCGGCCGGGGTCATCACGTCGAGGATGTCGTCGGCGCGCAGCCGCTCGTGGACGTAGCCGGAGAAGACCCCGCCCTCCAGGCGCTTGACCGCCACCCGCAGCGTGCCGGCCGGCGAGGGCAGCAGCGAGTAGGAGCGGCGCACGTCCGCGCCGTCCACGACCGCGCGCAGCGTGACGTGCTGGCCGGCCCGGTGCGAGTACGCCGCGGTCAGGTCGGCCGGCACCGTGAACGTCACGACGGTGGCCTCCGCGCCCGCCCGCTCGACCGAGCTCACCCGCAGCGGGTGGAAGCGCGGCACCGCCCGGGTCGCGGTGACCGGCGCGGCGTCGTACCCGTCGGTGAGGCGCCGCCAGGTGCGGTACTCCGCCGGGGTGAGCGAGCGGCCGAAGACCGTCGAGATCGCCGCGTTGCGGTCCAGGTAGGCCTGCTCGTTGCGGCGCCACGCGCGCAGGTAGCGGTAGAACGGCACGCTGGGGTGCAGGTGGTGGACCAGGTGGTAGTTCTGGTAGACGAACAGCGGCGTCATCCAGCCCTCGCCGCCCACGCGGATGCGGGTCGCGCGGTACTTGTCCTGCCGGCCGGTGAACGGCAGCCCGTGGTGCGGCAGGTAGTCGAACCACCACGCCAGCACCCCCAGGCCGAGCCGCTGCGGGACGAGGAACGCCACCGCGAGTGTGGCGCCGTGGCCGGCCGCGACCAGCCAGCCGAACGCGCCGAGCACCGCCACGAACGCGACCGACGTCGCCGCCACCTCCCCGCGCGGGCGCTGCGGGATGCGCCGCAGGTAGAACACGAAGTACCAGAGGTCGATCGTCAGCCACCGGAACGGCAGCTGCCACCACGGCCCCTCGCTCGTCCACGCGTCGTGCTCGATGTGGATGAAGCGGATCATCGAGAAGCTGCCGTACGGCGCCACGAACGGCACCGACAGCCGGCCCGCCCACGCGTTGAGCCGCTCGCTCGTGCCGACCGCGTGGTGGGTCGCCTCGTGCAGCACGCTGAACATGAGGAACGTGACCGCCGTGCCCATCGGCACCGTCACCCACGGCGACCACCCCAGGACCAGCACGCCGACCATCTCGAGCGCGAAGAGCGCCAGCGTGCCGGCGTACAGGGCGAGGGTGGGCCAGGCGACCGGCGGCACCCGCTCACCGGGGTCGGGCAGCCCGGAGACGGGCAGCGGCTGCGCGGGCGCGGGGGAGGGGGGCGCGGTCGACATGGGGCTCCAGATCGTCGAGGTGACGCCATGGTTGACAAACAGCCCCGATCTGTCAAGCGCCCGCCCGGCGCGACCCGGCGCGACCCGGCGCGACCCGGCGCGACCCGGCGCGACCGGGCGTGTCAGCGGCTGAGCAGGGCGGCGGCGTACCCCTCGCGGTAGGTGGGGTACGCCGGGGTCCAGCCGCTCGCGCGCAGACGGGCGTTCGAGATGCGC
>LULE01000355.1_pt1 | contig 27953 bp, 27 predicted proteins | sample 728231 | NCBI WGS metagenome assembly LULE01 (sample SAMN03860297, study PRJNA289734) | marine metagenome | biome: seawater column; feature: ocean; material: water; isolation source: Red Sea water column Station 192 - depth 10m | place: Saudi Arabia: Red Sea | collected 2011-10-15 | depth 10 m | reverse complement strand
CCGGGAGCTAAAGATGGCTAGATAGGACTATCTTATACTGTTATATCACAGTACGTAAAAATTGCATTAATCAATTTTTTAATATTTATTATAAATTTATGAAAAAAAGTCGCAGACCTGTTACAAAGGTTAAAAATCCTGAGCCCAAAGTGGGCAGTCAAAGTTGGGTCATATGGGCTGCTTGGGCAGACCGAATAACTTTCGAAGACATCAAATCAAAAACAGGTTTAACTGAGGGAGATGTTATAAAAATAATGAGAAGGTCACTTAAACCTTCATCATTTAAGCTTTGGAGAAAAAGAGCGAAAGGACAAAGTATAAAACATAGAAAAAAATTTGAAGAAAGTAGAAAAGAAATAAGAAGAAAAATTAAAAAAAATGACTATATATAAATAATGAAAAAAATTACTATTTATACTGGACCTGTTTGCAATTATTGCGATGCTGCAAAAAGATTATTAAAGAGAAATAATGCATCATTTACCGAAATTAATATTGCAGAAGTCGATGGAGCATTAGAAGAAATGCTTAAAAAAGCAAATGGTAAAAGAACTATTCCACAAATATTTTTTGATGATCAGCACATTGGTGGTTATATAGAAATTAGAGCTTTAGAAAAAGATAATAAGCTACAAGATCTTTTAAAATAAAACGTAATAAATAATCAAAAATATAAGTGTATATTCAAAAAAACTTTTAAAGTTTAATATTTGTTTTTCACTAAACTTTTGATTTATTATTTTTCTTAAAAAATAAAATCCTAAATTAACAACTATTAATCCTATTGCTAATCCTATTAAAACTAATTTAATTTGGAAATGTTTATAACCAAAATAAATTGCAGCTAAAAAAGTAAACCAAGATACTTTAGAGATAAATATTTTAAATAAAAGACCAGCTTTTTTACTAAAAATAGATTGAGTTTTAATTATAGAATAAGACCAAATAATCCCAATTAAAAAAGTAAAATATTTTATAATCATTTTAATTTTTTAGGTTTAAATACTAAACATAAACCATTATTACAATATCTTTTCCCTGTTGGTTGAGGACCATCATCAAATATATGTCCATGATGCCCGCCACAACTCTTACAATGATACTCAGTTCTCGCGTAACCAACATGGTGATCTGTTTTTGTTTCAAATACATCAGGCAATGAGTCAAAGAACGATGGCCAACCAGAACCACTTTCGTATTTTTTTTTTGATTCAAAAAGTTTTACATCGCAATTTGCACAATGATAATCACCTTCTCTTTTTTCAAAATTTAATTCACTAGACCCAGGTCTTTCTGTTCCCTCTTCAAATAAAATTAATTTTTGCTCAGAAGATAAATTAGGGTTTTTTTTCATATAACAGATGCACAAGTTTTATGTAATATAGCATGGAGTCTTACTAAAGTTTCAAAATCTTTGTTATAACCACCTCCTAAAACTCCACAAATAGGAATATTTTTTTCAAAAAAGTTGTTTATTATCATTTCGTCTCTTCTCTTTATTCCATCCTCTGAAATTTTCAATTTACCTAACCTATCATTTAAATGTATATCAACTCCTGCAACATAAAATACAAAATCATACTTTTCTTTATTTAGTAATAAAATATTATCCTTTAGCTTTTTTAGATATTCCTCATCTTCAATATTATCATCTAAACTTACATCTAAATCACCCTTGTTTTTTTTTGCAGGATAATTGGATTTACAATGCATACTAAAAGTAAAAACAGATTTATCATTTTTGAAAATATCTGAAGTCCCATTTCCTTGATGAACATCAAGGTCAACTATTAAAACATTTTTTACATAGCCTTTAGATTGTAAATATCTAGTCGCAACTGCCACATCATTAAAAACGCAGTAACCTGCTCCTTCATTATAAGTTGCGTGATGGCTTCCTCCTGCTGTATTACATGCAATACGGTGATCAATAGCAAGTTTGCTTGCTAAGACAGTCCCACCAGTAGCTCTAAAAGATCTATTCACTACACTATCATTTATTGGAAAACCAATTTTTTTTTGAGATTTGGTGTCTATAGTTTTTTTTTTTATACTAGCAATATACTCTAAAGAGTGCGCTCTGCTCAAAGTCTTTTCAGAACAATAATTAGGTTTATAAAATCTATCTACTATTTTTTGGTTTATTAAATAATTTGCAAGTTCACCAAACTTTCTTATTGGGAACTTATTGTCATCATTTATTTTCGCAACATAATCCTGGTGGTTGACTACTGGAAGTTTCATTTGGCAGTTTTTTTATTAGATAAATAAATTCCTGAAAGAATAAATGAAGCTCCTATAAAATGGTAAAGTTTAAATGTCTCTTGAAATATCAAAATTGCTAGCACTGCACTTAATAGTGGCATTAATTGGATGAACATTGTAGCACGATTTGGCCCCACTATCTCTATGCCCTTCTGCCAACAGTAATAAGCGGCTAGCGCAGGGAACATTACAACATAAAAAAGAATTATAAAAAATGGTATATTAAAGTTTGTTTCTAAACCAATTGATTTTTCATAAATAAATTGTGGTATTAAGAATAAAATTCCAACTGAAACCATCAATTGAATTAATGTAAATTGCGAGAACTTAAAACTATGTTTTTTAAGCAGTGTTGAATATAGCGACCAACAAATAACACAAACTAACATCCACAGATCACCTTTATTAAAATTTAAAGCTAAAATTTTGTTCATGTCTGCATTAGAAATAATTGAGCTAATTCCAATTACAGATAACAATAATCCAATTAGTTGAAAAATATTTGTTTTATCTACTTTCATAAACGATGAGATAATTATTGTTACTGCTGGAATAGCATTTATTACTTGTGTGTAGTTCAATGCAAAATATACAACTGAATTAAATGTGCTTATTGTCATTATTCCCATAAAACTTATCACAATCAAATTTTTTTTAATATAATTCCAATTGTTAAAAATTTCTTTGTATGTAAACGGTATTAAAATCAACCATACTGAAATCCATCTAAAAAAATTTAAAGTTAATGGGGGGACATCGTATAAATATGCAAATTTACCTACAATAAAATTGCCCGACCAACAGAATGTAGCAAACACAAGTAAACTGTAAGCTAAATAGTTTTTTGACAAATGAACCCTTAATTAAATCTTGATGAACTATAAGGAGATAATTCTAAATTAGTTTTCTCACCTACAATCATTTTAGAAACTATTTTCCCTGAAATTGCTCCTAATGTCCATCCTAAATGATGATGACCGAACGAATAAAAAACGTTCTCATAGTTTTTAGATTGTCCTATAACTGGTAAAAAATCAGGAAGAGTGGGCCTAAAACCAAGCCATTCATCATCATGATCTTCATTATCTGGTATTCCATTTAACATATCTTTTGCATTCAAGATTAAATTTTTAATTCTTGATTTTGACAAAGGATTTTCTAATCCCCCTAATTCTACAGTTCCAACAACCCGTAATCCTTGTTCCATAGGTGTCACCCCAAAACCTCTATCTGCCCAAACAACTGGTCTTGATACTAAATGAGAATAATTTTTAAAATGAATGTGATATCCTCTTTCAGTATCTAACGGAATTTTCTCTTTAAGTTTATCTGTGAGTTTTTTTGAAAAAGCACCGCAAGCAATCACAAGTTTATCAAACTTAAATTTACTGTTATCTGTAATTAAAATAGGTTTTTTGTTCTCAAAATTAATATCTTTTATGTATATTTTTTTAAATTTACCACCGTTGTCTAAAAATTTTTTGAATAATTTTTGTGTAATTTTTTTTGGATTTTTAGCATGTCTAGCATATTCATAAAATACACCCCCACTATAAAAAGGTTTAATGTTAGGCTCCAAATCATGAACTTCTTTTTTGTTAAGAATTTTCTGTTTAATTCCTAATTCATTTCTTATTTTGATTTCCAATTCTCTACTCTTAATACCTTTGTTTTCCCAGACATACATAATGCCATTATTTTCAACCAAGCCCTCTAAATTTATTTCATCAAATAATTCATCATAAGCGCTTAAAGATAAGTCTAATATTTGATGCATATATTTAGCTGTGTACATCATTTTTTTTTGTGAACAATTTAATACAAATTTTGATAACCACGGTATCATTTTGGGAATGTAATTCCATTTAAGCGCAAGTGGTCCTCTGCTATTAGTTAACATTGATGGAACATCTGACAAAATATCGTATCTATTAAGCTGCAGAGATGCATAAGGAGAAAAGTGGCCAGCATTACCGTAAGATGCTGAACATCCTGGTTCTTCTTTATCAAACAAATTAACGACATATCCTTTTTTTTGAAGAAACAATGCATTACAAATACCTTGGATACCTGCACCTATTATTGCTAAATTTTTATTTTTCATCTCATTAAATTACAATATGTTATAAGTAAAGTTATCGCGACAAATTAGGCTATCAAACGTTTTTGATAAACCTTAGCACTCATTACAATGCTAAATCCAATCATCGTTGCCAGCATAGATGATCCCCCGTAGGACATTATTGGCAAAGGTGATCCTACAATCGGAAGTAAACCTAATACCATGCTCATATTTACTGATATAAAAATAAATAAAGAAGAAGCATATCCGTAACAAAATAACTTCCCAAAAAAACTTCTGCAAGTTGAGCCTATTTTAGCAACTCTATAAATAATAATTGCATATAATAACAACAAAAACACAGAGCCAATAAAACCTTGCTCCTCCGAAAAAAGCGTAAATATAAAGTCAGTATGTTTTTCAGGTAGAAATTCCAAATAGCTTTGTGTACCTTTTAAAAACCCTTTTCCATTAAGACCACCAGAGCCTACCGCAATTTTTGATTGAATTATTTGATAACCTGCCCCCAAAGGATCTTTATCTGGATTGAAGAAAGTAAGTATTCTTAATTTTTGGTAAGGCTTTAGAAATGAGATTACAAAAGGTAGAGATATTAAAAGACCTAAAAAAGAATAAATAAAATATTTAGCATTTACACCTGCTAACCATAGAACTACCAAACCACTCAATGCGATTAATATTGAGGTGCCTAAATCAGGTTGGGTTACAACCAGTAAAATTGGTGTAATTAACATAACTAATGGAATAATTATATTTTTGAAACTGTTCACAGAATTAATTTGAACTCTGTGATAAAACTTCGCAAAACAAACTATTATTGCTATTTTCATTAACTCTGAGGGTTGCAGGTTTATAAAGTACAAATCTACCCATCTTTGAGAACCTGAGGAAGTTATTCCATAAAGTGATGCCCAAATAAGAAACCCGAGAACTATTAAGTAAAAAATATATCCCGTGCTATACCAAAATTTTATATCTATGAATGATAAGATTAACATCATAGAAAAAAAAATAACAAATCTAAGTAAGTGACTCTTAGTATGGTATAAAATTTCTCCACCATCTGTTGAATACATCGATAAAACACTTATAATACCTAATAATAGGATACATATTAATAAAATATAATCCAAAGATCTCACTTTTTGGAAAAAAGTTGTCTGTCCGCTTAAAGCTGTTTCTCTAAACATTTGTATTTAATTTATCATTAATTCTAATTTTTTCTCTTTCCTCATGCCTGTCAATTATTACTTTAAAAAGTTTTTTTGCTAAAGGGGCTGCAGCGGAGCTTCCTGAACCACCATGCTCAATAAAAATACTAATAGCATATCTAGGATTTTTATAAGGTCCAAATGCAACATATAAAGCATGATCTCTTTCATTATAAGGAATTTGTGAAATATCTAGATCAAGTTCTCTTTGTATTTCAGTAATTTTCTTTACCTGTGATGTTCCAGTTTTACCAGCAAATTGATATTTTTTGTCATTTATTCTAGATCCATATGATGTTCCTCTAACTTCATTGGTAGATGCAAAAATTGAATCTAAAACAAATTTAACATTTTCTCTATTTCTAAATAAAGGTTTATATAGTTCATCTTTTTGAAAATCTCCAAAATCAACTAGCGCATCATCTTGCTCAGGGCCTTTCATTTTTTCTTCAAAGTTTTGCTCCATCTTGTTTTTTATATACTCGTAATCATGATCATCTTTGCTTACTATTATTTTAGGTCTAATTTTAAAACCGCCATTAGCAAGCTGTGCAGTCATCAAACATAATTGAAGAGGTGTAGATTGAACATAACCTTGGCCAATACCAGTAATTAAAGTCTCTCCTAAAACCCAACCCTTGCCTAAATTATTTTTTTTCCATTTAGTTGAGGGAAAGAGACCCTTTTTTTCTTCATTATACGCATTATCAAAAACTTTTGCTCCCAAACCAAATTTTTTTGCTGTTTCATTAAGTCGGTCTACGCCAAGCCTTCTAGACATTTCATAAAAATAGGTGTCACATGATACTTTCATAGCGTCTCTCAAATTTACAACACCATGACCTGTGTCTTTCCAGCAATGATATGTTTGTCCATACATTTCCATTTTTCCAGTGCAATTCACTTTAAAATTTGTAGATATCACATTATTTTCCAATGCCGATAAAGCCACTATCGGTTTTATGGTTGAGCCAGGAGGATATAAACCTGTTATTGTTCTATTGATCAATGGTTTTTTTGGGTTTTCTCTTATTTTATTCCAATTTTCAAAACTTATTCCATAAAGAAACAAGTTAGGATCAAAGGATGGCGATGAATGCATTGCAATTATACCACCTGTGTAAATATCCATTACACTTATAGATCCAGCTTTATCTTTTAATAAGTTATTACACTCTTCTTGTACTTTAGTATCAACTGTTAATCTAATATCCTCACCTTTTTTTCCTTCAATATAATCAATTTGATTTATTCTTTTTCCATAAGCATTAACCTCATAACGTTGGATACCATTTGAGCCTATAAGTTTATTCTCAAATGTTTTTTCTAAACCTATCTTGCCTACTCTTAAGCCTGGAACGTGACGTTTTTTTATTTCATTATTATTTATCAAATCGTTTTCACTTGCTTGAGCTACATAACCTAATAAGTGTGTAAAGTTTTCATTATATGGATAATTCCTTGCTACTGATAAAACAGGTTTTGCTCCTGGTAATTCATGCAAATAAAAATTGATTTTTGAGAATTGATCCCAGCTTAAATTTTCAGAAATTATTAAAGTTTCCCAAGCTTTTTGTGAGTTTTTTTTTTTAATAATTTTACTCAAGGTTTTTTGATCAAAATTTAAAATGCTTTTAAGTCTTACTATTAAGTGATTAAAATTTTCTACTTGTTCTGGAATCACATGAAGTTGATATACTTTTAAATTACCCGCAATTGTATTACCAAAATAATCTTTAAAATCACCTCTCACTGGTGGCAACTTCCATTCTCTTAAGCGGTTTTTATCGGATAAAGTTAAATATTTTTTATTTTCACTAATTTGTAACGAAAATAACCTCGCAACAATTCCACCAAATATTATTACCTTAGCTGCTGACAGAATAAACATTCGTCTACCAACTAAACTAAATTTTCTATATCCGCCGTCTGATCCGCCACTAATCATTTTCTTTTCCTATAAATTTCGAGTAATAGCTAAAAATTATTGAAAACATATAATAAAAAATAAATGTAAAAATTACATTGAACAGTAAATAATAATAGTCAACTTTTACCAAGAAAAAAATAGAGTTAATTATATAAAAAATTGTTGTTACCACAGAGATTGTAAATAAAAAGAAAAACCAATCTTTTACAAGACTAGGTCTAAGTGTAATATTTCTTAGATATGAAGCAAATCCACAAATTAAAAGATATAATACACTGCTAATACCAATTGGTAATCCCACTACAACATCATTAATTAAACCAGCTAAAAATACTAAACCATATCCTAACTTTTCACCTCCCTTCAAACTCCAGTAGAATATTAAGATATAAGGAAAGTTAAATGAAAAATATTTAAAGTTTAAATAATTGAAATCAAATTCATTTAGTACAGAGATAAATAATAAAATTATTGGTGCTGAAGATATTATTTTTTTTAAAAAAAATATTTTAGATAATTGCATAATTTATTCTTTACTTTCAAAGGTGACTATTTTAACTAATCTAAGTTGGGAAAAGTCTGAGTGAAATATAATTTCTGGAAGATTATCTTTAATTTTAACTGTGCCTACCGGTATTCCTGCATTAAATATATTTCCAGATCCTGATGTAAATACTTCATCTTCACCTTTTATATTTAAATTATCACTTAGCAAATATTGCAGTTTTCCATGCTTTCCTCCAGTTCCAGATAAAATTGATTGTATCCCATTTGGTTCAATAGATACTGGTATTTTACTATTAAGATCAGATAATAATAATATTCGTGAGGTCAAATAATTTACCTCCACAACCTTTCCAACAAGAAAATCTCCATCTAAAACGGCCATACCTAATTCAATTTTATCTTTGCTTCCTCGATTAACTATAAGTGATTTTAAAAAAGGGCTTTGTTTATCAATTATCACTTTAGCTAAAACTTCGTACTTCTGATCTTTTATATCCTCAATTTTAGATTTTAAAATCTTGTTTTCTGATTTTATAAATTCAATATTAAGATTTTCTGCTTTAAGTTTTTTATATTCTAAGTTTAATTTTTTATAATCTTCGTATAAATTAATATGTTCTAATGAAAGTTTATACGCGTTTTTAACTAAATTTTCTGGTACTGATACAATAAAGGTTGATCTATAAACAATTTCTTTTAGAGAAGTTTTTAGTAAATTTATTGCTTTAAAATTATATTTCTCAAAAATTAATATGATAATAGAAATAATTATTAAGGTTGTTAATGAAAATCTTTGCCTATTTCCTTTTTTGAGGAAAGCAGATCTGATTGCGATAATGAAATCATCTCTGTTTGTTTCCATCGAATCTTAATATTCAGATAATACAGTTGAAAATATTTCTTCTTGTTCTAGAGCTTTACCTGTTCCAACAGCAACACATGCCAATGGATCGTCTGCGATATGTACTGGCAAACCTGTTTCTTTAGATAATCGTTTATCAATATTTTTAAGTAATGCTCCGCCACCTGTTAATGTTAAACCCATATCTACTAAATCAGCTGAAAGCTCTGGTGGTGTGTTTTCTAAAGCATCTTTGATCCCATTAATCATTTCCCTTAAAATTGGATTAAGTGCTTCAACGGTATCCTCTTCAGTTATATTTACTTCTTTTGGAGTACCAGATCTAAGATCTCTTCCTTTTACAGCATATGTGTTGTTATTGGTAGCTATTGCAGTGCCAATCTCTTTTTTAATCTTTTCAGCTGTGCTATCTCCAATCATTAGGTTATATTCTTTTCTCATGTAGTGTTGTAATGCATTATCCATTGCGTCACCTGCAACTCTTAATGAGTTTGAATAAACTACACCTCCCAAAGACATTACAGCTATTTCTGTTGTGCCCCCTCCAATATCAATAACCATTGATCCTGTTGCTTCTGATATCGGTAATCCAGCTCCAATTGCTGCAGCAATAGGTTCTTCTATTAATTGTACCCTTCTAGCTCCAGCTGCTAAGGCACTATCTTGGATAGCTTTTCTCTCAACAGGTGTCGAACCAGTTGGAACACAAATCAGTATTCTTGGATTTGCAAATGAGCTTCTTTTATGAACTTTTCTTATAAAATGTTTAATCATTTCTTCTGTCACAATAAAATCAGCAATAACTCCATCTCTTAATGGTCTTATTGCCTGAATATTTCCAGGTGTTCTTCCTAGCATTGTTTTAGCTTCATCCCCTACAGATAAAACAGACTTTTTTCCTTTATTATCTACAACAGCTACAACAGAAGGCTCGTTCAAAACAACGCCTTGACCTTTTAACACAACTAGTGTGTTAGCTGTTCCTAAGTCAATAGCCATATCTTGGCTCCATATTTGAGTTATTTTACTAAAAATAGACATATTATATACCTTTCACTTTTTGATGTTTAATTGTTTCATTCATAGATTTTTTTTCTCTTTTAATAAGCATTTTATTTAATGCATTCAGATAAGCATTTGCAGATGCAACTAATGTGTCTGTATCTGCAGATTGTCCAACTGTTGTTCTATCGTTTTCCTCAATTTTAACACTTACTGTTGCTTGTGCATCTGTACCTTCTGTAACTGCATGTACTTGATACAACAAAAGTTTCATTTCATGGGGATATAATGCTTTAATACATTTAAATGTAGCATCTACTGGCCCATCTCCAGTTTGGGAAGTTTTTTTGATTTCACCGAATACATCCAAGGTCATTTCGGCTTTTTGTGGTTCACCGGTACCTGCAAAAACTTTAAGAGATTTTAAGTTAATTGCATTAATTTTGTTGTCAACAATTAAACTATCGTCAACTAATGCAAGTATATCTTCGTCATAAACATGTTTTTTTTTATCTGCTAAAATTTTAAATTTTCCAAATGCGTTTTGTATTACATCATCTGTTAAGTTTGAATACCCAAGGTCGCTCAATTTATCTTTAAATGCATGTCTACCAGAGTGTTTTCCCATAACTAATGAAGTTTTTTTTACACCTACACTTTCAGGTGTCATTATTTCGTATGTCTCTCTATTTTTAAGCATTCCATCTTGATGAATTCCCGACTCATGTGCAAAGGCATTTTTTCCAACAATGGCCTTATTAAATTGAACAGGAAATCCAGTTGCATTTGAAACAATTTTAGATGCTTTGCTTATAAGTTCTGTTTTAATTCCTGTTTCATAAGGCATTAAATCATTTCTAGTTTTTATTGCCATTACAATTTCTTCCAACGCTGCGTTACCCGCTCTCTCCCCAATACCATTAATTGTGCATTCAATTTGTCTTACACCTGCTGATAATCCTGCTAATGCATTTGCAACAGCAAGCCCAAGATCATTATGACAATGAGCTGATAAAATTGCTTTATCAATATTTGGTACTTTATTTTTGATATGTTTTATTGTTCTAGCAAACTCCTCAGGTATAGAATAACCAACCGTATCAGGTATGTTTATTGTTGTGGCTCCACATTTAATTGCTAATTCAATTGTTCTACACATAAAATCTAAATCTGTTCTTGTCCCGTCCTCACATGACCATTCAACGTCGTTTGTAAATTTTCTGGCATAAGTTACACTATCTTTAATCGCGTCTAAAACCTGATCGTTTGTCATGTCTAATTTATGTTTCATATGAACTGGACTTGTAGAAATAAAAGTGTGAATTCTAAATCTTTTTGAGTGTCTTAATGACTCATGACACGCATCGATGTCCTTTCTTAAAGCTCTAGCTAAACCACAAGGTATAGAATTTTTAATTTCTTTACTTATTTCAGATACTGCCTCAAAATCACCTGGCGAAGATATTGGGAAACCAGCCTCAATTATATCTATCCCCATTTCATCGAATACTCTAGAAATTTGAATTTTTTCTTCTACGCTCATTGATGCTCCTGGAGATTGTTCTCCATCGCGCATAGTCGTATCGAATATAAATACTTTGTCTTTATCGCTCATTATTTTTGTAAATAATTTTTCCGAATAATACAATCTCTAGCAGAGATTGCAAAACAAAATAGTCAAATCCGGGTTTTATCAGTTATTTTTTAACTCTTATCACTATCAACTAATTTCTTTTTAGAAATCCATGGCATCATTGCTCTAAGATTTTTACCAACTTTTTCAACTGGGTGTTCTGCTAATTTTTCTCTAATTTTAAGAAAGTTTTTTTGACCATTTTTACACTCGTCCATCCACTGCTTAGTAAACTTGCCAGATTGAATATCTTCCAAAACTTCCTTCATTCTTTTTTTTGTTTCATCCTTATTTATAATTCTGGGACCAGACATGTATTCTCCATACTCAGCAGTATTTGAAATAGAGTAATTCATATTTGCAATTCCTCCTTCGTAAATTAAATCAACAATTAATTTTACTTCATGCACAGTCTCAAAATATGCCATTTCTGGTTCATAACCTGCTTCAACTAAAGTCTCATATCCATTTTTAATTAACTCTACCAATCCACCGCATAAAACTGTTTGTTCGCCAAAAAGATCTGTTTCTACTTCGTCCTTAAATGTTGTTTCTATGATTCCAGATCTTCCACCACCTATTGCAGAAGCATAGGACATCGCTAAATCTCTAGCTTTACCAGATCCATTTTGATGAACTGCAAATAAACATGGAACTCCACCACCTTTTTCATATTCACTTCTGACTAAATGACCTGGTCCTTTTGGGGCAACCATAAAACATCTAAATCTTTTCTGGCTTTAATCAAATCATAGTGAACGTTTAAACCATGTGCGAATGCAATTGAAGTTCCTTCTTTAACTCTTTGCTCAATATGATTTTTATATATTGTTGCTTGAAGTTCATCTGGGGTTAATATCATTATGACATCAGCCCACTCAGCTGCGTCAGATAAGTTCATTACTTTTAAACCTTTTGACTCTGCTTTCTCCTTACTAGAAGATCCATCTCTTAAAGCTACTACTACCTCTTTGACACCACTATCTTTCAAGTTTAATGCATGAGCATGACCTTGGCTTCCGTATCCGAATATTGCTATTTTTTTTTCTTTTATTAAATTTACGTTAGTATCTTTTTCATAAAACATTTTCATATCAACTCTCCTTTATTTAAAAATTTCTGATCCTCTTGTCATAGCTACTGCGCCAGTTCTAGACACGCTTACTAATCCAAATTTTTTTAAATCTCCCATTACCGTATCAATTTCTCTTCTTAATGCAGTTATTTGAAGTACAACTGATTTTTGAGTTTTGTCTAATACTACTGGATTAAATTTTTTGCAAACCTTTAATGCTTTATTTCTTTTAGAAGTATTCCCAACAAGCTTTAATAAAGCCATTTCTTTAAAAATAATTTTTTTGTCGCCTCTCATAAAATCTGCAACTTTATGGACCGGTATTAATTTACCCAATTGTAATTTAATCTGCTCAATTACCTGTGGTGTACCAGTAGTTACAATCGTTATCCTTGATATTCCTCTCTTAGGATCAACCTCTGCAACAGCTAAAGATTCTATGTTATATCCTCTACCAGAGAATAAACCTGCTACTCTAGCTAATACCCCAGCCTCGTTATCTACCCATACTACTATTATATGTGTATCTAATTTTCCCTTTTTACCTGGATCACTATAAGCAGATTTAGATTTAGACATTAAACTAAAGTTTTTCCTTTTCCTGTGATTTTATTTTCTTTTTGATCATTAGGCCCTAACAACATTTGATTATGAGGTTTTCCTGAGGGAATCATTGGAAAACAATTTTCTTCTTTATCAACCAAACAATCAAAAATTACGGGCTTTTTAACATCAATCATCTCTTGAATTTTTTGATCTAACTCGTCTGGAGTTTTTGCTCTTATTCCTACACATCCATAAGCCTCTGCAAGTTTTACAAAATCTGGTAGAGCTGCTGTATAACTTTCAGAGTAATTTTTTTCATGAAGTAATTCTTGCCATTGTCTTACCATTCCCATATATTCATTATTTAAAATAAATATTTTTATTGGTAAATTATACTGAACAGCTGTTGACATTTCTTGCATTGTCATAAGAACCGAAGCCTCTCCTGCAATATCAACTACTAATTTATCAGGATGAGCTATTTGAACACCCACTGCTGCCGGTAAACCATAACCCATTGTTCCAAGTCCCCCTGATGTCATCCATCTATTTGGTTTATCAAATTTATAATGTTGAGCAGCCCACATTTGATGCTGACCAACCTCGGTTGTGATAAAAGTATCTTTATTTTTGGTTAACTCATAAAGTCTTTGTATCGCAAATTGTGGTTTTATGGTTTTATCACTATTAACAAAGTTTAAAGAATTAACTGATCTCCATTTTGCAATTTGTTCCCACCACTTTGAGGTATTTTCCTTATTGGACTTTAAAAAATTTGGTTTATTTTTTTTTATTGTTTTTATTAATAAAGAAATTACATCTGAAACATCACCTATAATTGGGAGATCTACTTTTACGTTTTTATTTATAGACGATGGATCTATATCTATATGAACTTTTTTAGATTTAGGTGAAAATTCATCAATTTTTCCAGTTATCCTATCATCAAATCTTGCACCTATATTAATCATAAGATCGCAATCGTGCATAGCATTATTAGCTTCGTACGTACCATGCATCCCAAGCATTCCTAAAAACTGATTATCATCTCCAGGGAATGAACCTAGACCTTGTAGTGTTGAGGTTATTGGAAAACCAGTGATTGAGACAAGTTCTCTTAATTGTTGGCTCGCTTTAGGACCAGAATTAATTACTCCACCACCAGTATAAAATATTGGCTGTGTTGCCTTACTCATCATTTTAATAAGTTTATCTATATCTTTTTGTGAAAATCTATTATTTGATTTTCCATTTAGTTTTTTTTGTCTTTTAAAATTTTTATATTTAGTTTTCTGGAACTGAATATCTTTTGGGATATCTACTAAAACAGGTCCAGGTCTTCCTGATGTTGCAACTTCAAAAGCTTTATGGATTGTTTTTGCTAAATCCTTAATGTCTTTTACTAACCAATTATGTTTGGTACAAGGTCTAGTTATTCCTGTCGTGTCACATTCTTGAAAAGCATCTGTACCAATTAGATGTGTCGGAACTTGTCCTGAAATACAAACCAGTGGGACCGAATCCATATATGCGTCCGTTAATGCTGTAACTACATTTGTTGCGCCAGGACCAGATGTAACTAAAACTACACCAGGTTTTCCACAAGATCTTGCATAACCTTCGGCGGCATGTCCTGCACCTTGCTCATGTCTTACAAGTATATGTTTAATGCCATCATGATTTTTTAATTCATCGTAAATTGGCAATACAGCACCACCAGGATAACCAAAAATAAATTCAACATTTTGGTCCTCCATACATTTAAAAACTATTTCCGCGCCTGTATATAATTTTGACATTTGTCCAATCTAGCTGAAGTTGTGCTAATTGGTCAAGTTTATCTGCTGTTATTGTGATAAAAATTTTTGTACTTCTGAGAAATGCACTGCAAAATTCATACCTTCGGATGTATCTTTATGTAATCCTTGAGTATTTACCCCTATAACTTTATTTTTTAGAAATAATGGACCACCAGAGTTACCCGGGTTTATAGCTGCATCAGTTTGTATGAATAAAACATCCTTAGAATTGGTGGCATTATAAGTGCTACTCTCTTTTCTGACTGCGCTAATCCATCCTTTGGTCAACGAAAATTTACGACCCTTTGGGTGTCCTAAAGCCTCGACCATGTCTCCTTGTTTAAGTTTTCCGTTAAAAAAAATTACAGGTTTTCCTTTCATATTTGTCTTTAACAATGCCATATCTCTTTTTAAGTCTTTTTTTATAACTACTGCTGATGATTTTTTTTTATTTTTATCAATTATTGAAATAGACATAGCGTTTTCAACAACATGATAATTCGTCAGTATTTCATCTGAACTTATAAAAAACCCCGATCCCATTCCTGAGGGGCTTTTAATAACAACGACACTGTCAAATCTTAAGTCTTTTGTTTCGTAAGACTTAGAGGAAATTGTACTTTTATTTTTTGGCTTAGATGAAAACAAGTTTGACCAAAAAGAATTGTTTGATTTCTGATTACCTAAAAGTTTAAATACATCCCTCGATTTAATTTTACGTGAACTTTGATTATTGTTAATTTTCATTAAAAGAGTTTGGTCTGTTAAATTTTCCATTTTAACATTGTTCCACTCGGAGAGATCATTTTCACTCGAATATTGATTGTTTAATTTTTTTAAGTTTTTATCTTGAGAACTAATTCCGTAAGCAATTTTGAAGTCTTTTTGTTCTTTAATATAGAAATTTTCAATTAAATTATAATTATCTTTATTAAATTTTATCACATCATAAACAGATTTTTTTTCAGATTTAATAATTGCTACATCGTATTTGTAGGAACCTAATCTCTCTTTTTCCAAATACATTGGGGTTGAGGAAAGTTTTGCTGACCATCTCTCTAACCTTTGTTTTGCATTAGCTCTCTCTTTTCCTGCGGCTGATTGCTCAGCTAAACCTGCCCACTGATTTATCACTGAAGCCCAACCACCATACGGATTATAGTTTGTTGCTGCTGCAGTCCCTCTCTGGAACTTCCTTTCAGCAATTAAATAGTCTTGTTCTGCTCTCCTCAATTCAGCCTCTATTCTATTTATCTCTGGGTTTGGTATTTGATCTATACCTATTACTTGTTGTGATAACATTCTATTTTCTGAAACTCTTACTGAGCTTCGTTGAAAATCTCTAGGTATTAGAACTATAAGATTTTTGTTATATTTAAAAAGCTGTTCAACTGTTTCTTTGCTCGGATTAATTAAATTCTCTAACTCACCATCTATGTTAGGTAAAAGATTTTTTGCCTGTAGTTTTCTTAATTCTTGTTCTTTTTTCCTTGCTAAAATTTTTAATTCTTTCTCTTTTTTCTTACGTTCAATTTCCTCTAATCTTTTTTGTTTTTTTAATTCTTTTTCTTTATTCTTTGCTAATCTTTTTGAAGATAATTCTGCTAATCTCTTTTTTTGTTCCAGTAATCTTTTTTCTTTTTTTATTTTAAATTCTTCCTTTTTTTTAAGCTCACTAGCTAATCTTGCTAATTTTTTCTGCTCGAGTTTTAATTTTCTTTTTTCATGAGTAGTAAGATTTTTTTTGTTAGTTTTTGTTTCGGTTTCAATTTTAGTTTCGGCTTTCTCTTCAGCATAAATTTTAGGGTTACTTCTTATTTCTGTTAACTTTTCCATTCTTAGATTTTGGGATAAATCAATTAAATAATTGAATTCATTTTTTGTAATTAATTCTTCTGCATTCTCACTGCATTTTTTTTCAGTAAACAAAGGATACATAAAGCCTGTGTTATCTAAACAAAAACGTTCTTCTGCTGTCGAAAAATTTGTGATCCATACTGAAAGTATGAAAGATAAAATAACTGTTTTTAAACTTCTTGACATAATTGTTATTTTAAATTGATATTAACTCATGTGTAAAAAACTTCAAGTTGTATTTTTTTCAGCAATTTTCTTTTTAATAAATAATTTTGCTTTTAGTGAAACTCATTTGCCCAAAAATCAATCCACAATTGATGTTGGTAAGGTCTTAAAATTGCAGAATCAAAAATATTTAATGACACCTCCCAAAAAAACAAAAAGTATATTTATTTCGACAATCAATAAAATAAATGATGAATGTTGTGAAGATGACTACCCTAAAAAGTCAAGATTGGAAGAGATAAAGCTAACTTTGGAGGATTGTTTGAATACTAAATGTGAAAATAGATTAATTCCTATTTTTGATCCTAAAAATCCACCAAAAAAAATTATTTCTTTTAAAATGAACGATGAGGTAGATGATTTAATTTTAGATCATGAAAACTTTAAGTTTAATAAACTATCATTAAAAATGGAAAGTGGACTATCTTCTGAGGCACAGAAAAATGAAACAATAAAAAAATTTGAAAAAGAAAACAAAAAACTAAAAAAAACAGTAGATAAAATGCTTAAAAATTATCAAAATAAAATTTCCAAGCTAGAGGAAGAAAATAAAAAGTTAACTATTAAATATGAAGAAGCATTTAATATGTTGCCACCATTTAAACAAAAAAAGCTTAAAGAAATTGCTAAAGATTAAATAGGCTGTCAAAGTCGCAGGATTTTATTTTTTTCCATTCTTGCATATTCCCTCTGGACCAAGTTAACTGCCTCTTTACATATTTCATTGTTCTAAAGATTATTTTTTGTTTAAGAATATTTTTATTTGGGATCTTATTATTAATATATTGCTCAATTTCTTTAATACCTATTATATGATTTGCACTTTTTAATTTATTAAGTTTAAGATTTAAAATTTTTCTTGCCTCTATAATTGCACCTAATTTTAGCATTTTGTTGACCCTTTTTTTAATTTTTGTTTCAAGATCTTTTTTTGAATAATTAAAATATATTTTTAAAAAATCTTCATCTTTAAAAAATTTTTTAGTTTTTTTCTGCCATTCGTAAATTGAAATTTTTGTTTTTTTTTTTACTTCATACGCTCTTATTGATCTATTGATATCATTTATCGATATTTTTTCTTTAACTAATGGATCAATTTTTATTAATTTATTATAAAAGTTTTTTTGACCTATCTTTTTTTGGATTTTAATAATTTTTTTTCTAAAATTTAAAGTAATTTTTGGAATCTTTACAATTCCATTAACTAAGCTTTTGAAATATAACCCAGTGCCACCAACTATAATAGGTACTTTATTTTTTTTTTTTATTTCTTGAATTTTTTTAAGACATAAATCTATCCATTGACCAGCTGAAAAATTTTTTTTTACACTTTGAAAGCCATAAAGATGATGTTTAATCGCAGTTTGATCTTTTTTCGACGGTCTAGCAGATAAAATTTTACACTCTTTATATATTTGCATGCTGTCAGCATTAATAATTTCGCCGCCAATTTTTTTTGCCAGTTTAATTGCAAATTTGGATTTGCCTGATGCTGTGGGTCCTGAAATTAAAATTATTTTGGACTTTAGGTCCATATTAATCCAATTTTACACCGATGTATCTTTTTTGATTTTGATTATTAAATATTGCGATTAGTATAGTTTTATTTTGTGACTTTAATGCTGTGTTGACTAAATTATTCAATTGACTTGCAGACCTAACTTTTCTTTTGCCTGCTTCAACAATAATATCATTTACTTTTAAATAATTTATTGGGCTATCTGCTTCAATCTTAGTTATAACCAAACCTGATACATTTTGAGGAAGTTGTCTTTGAATAATATCCTCTTTCGTTGTTGGTCTTACCTCAATCTTTAATGCATTAATTGTTTCGACTTTCGGAACTTTAGGACTTTCTGCTCTAAAATCTTCTGAAGTTTCAAGTCTGCCAAGTGTAATTGTTTTGGTTATTTCTTTTTTATTTCTCCACACTTTAAGTTTAACAACTTTTCCAACTTTTGTTTGAGCTACAATTAATGGTAGCTCTTGCATTTCATTAATTTTCTTATCATCAAATTCTAGTATAATATCACCATCTTTAATACCTCCTTTATCAGAGGGACTTCCTGGAGCAACACTTGCAACTAATGCACCTCTCGCTTTTCCTAATTTTTCAATTTCGGCAATTTCTTTTGTCACATTTTGAATTCTTACACCTAGCCACCCTCTTTTAGTTTCACCAAATTCAATTAGTTGATCTATTACTTGTTTTGCACTATTCGATGGAATTGCAAAACCAATACCAATTGAGCCTTGTTGACCGAGTATTGCTGTATTTATTCCTATCACATCTCCATCCATATTAAATAAAGGTCCACCTGAGTTACCTGTATTAATTGATGCATCTGTTTGAATGAAATCTTCATATCTTGACAATCCAATGTTCCTATTTCTTGCTGAAATTATTCCTGAAGTAACGGTCCCGCCTAAACCAAAAGGATTTCCAATCGCTATAACCCAGTCACCTATTCTGGCTTTGTCAGAGTTTCCAAATTTAACAGGTTGAAATTTGTCATCAGATTTAATTTTTAGTACTGCAACATCTGATAATGGGTCTGCACCAATAATTTCTGCTTTATATTCTTTATCATTACTAAATCTAACTACAATATCTTCTGCACCCTTTATAACATGATTATTTGTTATAACTATCCCGTTACTATTTATCACAAAACCTGAGCCTAGTGCGCTTGCTTTTCTTTTCTGAGGTGAGCCAAATTCTTTAAACATATCTCCAAACGGGGAACCTGGAGGAAATTCAAAAGGAAAAGGATTTGTATTTTGTACTACGGTTGTCGTTGTTGAAATGTTTACAACAGATGGCATTAACTCCTCTGCCAAATCAGCGAAAGAGGCTGGTCTATCCTGGGAATTAGTTGGAAAGATTGTTGCTATTGAAAACAACAAAATCAAAGTAAAATATTTTTTTAATATTACTCTCATAAAACTTTCATATACCAGATGATTGAAAAACCAACTAATGCAAATATTATTCCTCCAATTCTTAGTTGAGAGTCTTTCATCAACTTTAGCTTTTCTAACATATTTCTCATTTTTGTAGGAAATAAGGCGTATAAAGCACCTTCTATAAATAAAAATAGTCCAAAAGCGACTATTATTTCTTTCATATTTTTACTGATTTAATTGTTTTGCTTTTATATCTCCAAAGAATTTAAAAAATTCACTATCTGGTGAAAGAATTAGAGAAGTTTCACCACCTATTAGGGCTTTTTCATAAGCTTGCATTGCTCTATAAAAAGCAAAGAATTGTGGATCTTGACCAAAGGCATCTGCAAATATTTTATTTCTTTTTCCATCACCTTCACCCTTCATAATCTGAGATTTTTTTTCTGCATCTGCTAGTATTACTGTAACCTCTTTGTCAGCAGTTGATGTTATTGTGACAGCCATTTCTGCGCCCTTAGCTCTAAATTCTTTTGCTTCTCTTTCCCTTTCAGTTTGCATTCTTCTGTAAATTGCATCACTGTTCGCTTGTGGAAGATCAGCTCTTTTAATTCTTACATCAACTATTTTAATTCCAAAATTTTCAGCTTCATTGTTTACACCTTCTTGTATTAATGCCATTTGTTTTGTTCTATCCTGTGATAATAATGTTTGCAATTCTTGCTGACCTAAAACGTTTCTTATTCTAGAGTTGATAATTGTTGACAGTCTTGATCTCGCAACTCTTTCATTGCCAACTGATATATAGAATTTTAATGGATCAATAATTTGGAATCTTGCAAAAGCATCGACAATTAAACGTTTTTGATCTGATGCAATTACTTCTTCGGGTGGTGTATCCAAATTCAAGATTCTTTTATCTAAATAAACAACGTTTTGGATGAATGGTAATTTAAAATTTATACCTGGTTTTAATATTATTTTTTTTGGATCACCAAATTGTAAAACAATTGCTTGGTTAACTTCTTTTACAATAAAAATAGAAAAGAAGGCTGTGAAAGCTATAACTAGTACTATTGGTAATGCAAATTTTTTCATATTAATTAGTTTTTTTCTTTAGTTCTGGTAATGGCAGATAAGGAACAACTCCCGATCCTGAATCTTTATCAATTATAACTTTATCAATGTCTGCAAGAACCTTTTCCATTGTCTCCAGATACATTCTTTCTTGAGTTACTTCTTTAGCCTTTCTGTACTCATTAAAAATAGATAAAAATCTACTTGCTTCACCCTCGGCTTTTGCAACAACTTCCTTTTTATAAGCTTCTGCAGCTTGAAGTATTTTAGCAGCTGCACCCCTTGCTCTTGGAATAACGTCATTAGCATACGCCTCAGCCTCGTTTTTAGATCTTTCCATATCTGCTCTTGCTGCTTGTACATCTCTAAATGCATCAATAACTTGATCTGGTGGATCTGCTTTTTGCGTTTGAACTTGCGTTACTTGAATACCGCTCTGGTATTCATCTAAAATTTGTTGAATAATTGTTTCAGTTTCTTGTTCAATTACAGATCTCCCCTCTGTTAAAATCGGTTGAATATTGCTTTTAGCAATTACCTCTCTCATCGCAGTTTCTGCGGCCGCTTTTACTGTACCTTCTGGATCTTGAATTTTAAAAAGAAATTTACCCGCATCCTTTATTACCCAAAATACAGAAAAATCTATATTTACAATATTTTCGTCTCCAGTTAACATCAAACTTTCTTCTGGTACATCCGCAACTACACCTGAACTAAATCCAGTGTCTCTTTCAGATCTAAATCCGATATCAATTCTATTTACTTTTGTAACTTTTGGAGTAATGACGCTTTCAATTGGAAAAGGTATATGATAGTTCAAACCTGGTTGAGTAGTCGAAACAAATTTTCCAAATCTTAAGACAACCCCCTGCTCATCTGGTAAAACTCGGTATAAACCACTTAATGCCCAAATTATTAATAAAATTGAAATTCCAAATATTATTGGTTTTCCACCTTTGGATGCACCGCTTGGTAAAAATCTATTTATCTTGTCTTGTAAATTTTTAATGATCTCGTCGATATTCGGGGGTGTTGGGCCTCTTCTTCCTGAGCCATTTCCACCGCCACCTGGAGGGGATCCCCATGGACTACCACCTCTACTTCTAAAATCATCAACCATTCACTTTATATAGTGTCTTTGTTGGGAAAAACAAGTTTAGTATGTTAAAAGATCCCTTAAAAATTCGGACTTAATGTAGCAATGATAGGAAAACCTTATAAAAAAACCTTTGTTAAAAACCCAATACAGGGCACTAAATTTACTTTAGCAATATCAAGTGCCAAAGGTGGTGTTGGAAAATCTACTTTTGCTACAAACTTAGCTTTAGCATTAAAAAATTTAGGTTGCAAAATAGGAATATTAGATGCTGATATCTATGGTCCGTCATTACCTAAACTTTTTTCAATTAATCAAAAACCCGAGAGTGATGGCTCGAATTTAAAACCTATTGTTAAATACGACATTCAATGTATGTCGATAGGATTTCTAACTGACGAACAAACTCCAATGATTTGGCGAGGACCTATGGTAACTAGTACTATAAAAACTTTTGCACAAAGAGTCAGTTGGAATAATCTAGATTTTATTATTGTAGATATGCCTCCTGGCACAGGTGATACTCAGCTAACATTTGCACAAGAAATAGAGATGGATGGAGCTATAATTGTTTCAACTCCCCAAGAACTTGCACTTCAAGATGTAAAAAGAGGGATAAGAATGTTTGATAAATTAGGTGTTAAAATTATCGGACTTGTTGATAATATGAGCTTTTTTAAGGGAGAAGATGGAAAAAAATATCCTATTTTTGGAGAAGGCGGGGTTAAAAGAACCGCAGAAGAATTCAGTAAAGAATTTTTATGTGAAATTCCTATTGATCCTGAAGTTGGTAAGTCAGGTGATCAAGGAAAACCAATTGTTGAGAGTAATCCAGATAATGAAATATCAAAAATTTATTTAGATATAGCAAAAAAAATTAAATCCTCATTTATTGAAAATTAATTTTAATGTAAGGTATAGAGTTTTAAATAAATACCATATTCTGGATCTTCAGCAAAAAAGTCTAAATTGCTAGTAACATCAACATTTAAATTATTATGCTTTCTTTTATAAGCTATTTCAGTTGAAGTTTCATGAATAGAAAGAGCGTAAGATGAATTGTACGAAGCTCTATAATCTCCTGCAATTACAAAATTATCATTGTAACTACCTCCTGAAATTTGGTCTCTAGTATACTTTGTCATTAAATTAAAACCACTATCTGTAATTAAATCAAAACCTATTCCAGTATGAACACTGTGGGTGGCATTATTAATGTTATCTAAAGTGTATTTATCTCCACTTGAAGAATATGAAAATTTTTGCTTTGTTGACGGGCTCATATCAGCAGAGTAATTAAAATCAAAATAAGGTAAAAAAGACTTATTTTTTAAATCGAATTTTTTATCAATATTAGCACCAACTGAGGTAATAAAATTTCCAATGTACTGATCTTTAAATTTTAAATTTAAACCTGCAGCACCTGTTTCTGTATATTCTGCAAAATGTGTTACACCGTAGTCTATTTTAATTTTGGGTGTAAAATTTAAGTTATTTTTTGAAAGAGTATCTCTTAAACTAAAAGAGCCATACATTTGCTCTCCTGATCTCTCACCATTAGTTGAAGTTGAACCACTATTATTAATTAAATCAGAATTTACGAAACTTAAACCTAATAAGTGATCAGTAAATCTTTCTTCTCCTTTTGGTTTAGTCTCATAAAAAGTCAGACCAAATGTACTCATATTCAATGAACTTCCAAGGTCTCCCACATCAACATCATCACTTCCAAATCTTAATGCAATACCTCTCATTATGTTATCTTTACCTCTTTTGTCTGCACCTAGTGTGATTGCTGAAGTATTTATTTTTTTGGAGGATGAAACAGAGGTATCACCTATTCGACCTACGCTAATTGTTCCTTCGCTCCATAGAGACCAACTAGAATTTTCATTATCGGTGTTTGAAGAATTATAATTAGATAAATAAACTGGTAGCAACGTTTTTGATAAAGAGTTTAAAATTTCATTATTAAATTGAAATTTAATATTTTGATTAGTTAAATTTCCCCTACTGTTGTTCCTTCTTAACCATTGCATACGATTGATCACTGGATATGTGGTGTGTTGTATTAATTTTTTTGCGCTTTCAGATTGAGTCTCAATAGAAGCAACATCATCTTTATTAGCTGTTGGATCAATACAATTAATCACCCCAAAACCACAACTTAAATTATATTCACTAACAGTTTTATTGTTTGTTTTAAAATCTAAAACAAACATTTTTAAACCATCTGAACTGAATGCTATACCTGAAACTTGATCAACTTCACCTGAAACATCGTAACCCCCTTCTTTTTTTATATTAGATAAATCGAATGGTGTACTTAAATTGAATTCTTGAACTTTATCTTTTCCATGTCCTGTTATATACATTTTAGAACCATCAGAACTGAATGCTAATCCCTGTGGATTACCTTCAAGTTGTGAAAAGGTTTTACTACTTGTTCCGGTAGATTGTTGTTCAAAAGTAGCGTTTGAAATATTGAAAGGGCTTGTGAGTGAATATTTTTTAATAAAGTCATTACCAGTTCCATCATAGATAAATAATTTTGTTCCACTATTGTTAAATGCAATATCTCTTATATTCATCTCTCCCTCAAAGTGTGTAGTCACAAAGTCACAAGATGAGACATCATAAGCAGTATCTAATTTATACTCTTCTATTCCTTCTGCTTCAGAGTCTGAACCGATTAAAAACATTTTAGTTCCATCTGAACTTAATTTTAAACCAATTACATCTTCATCTTCGTCTGAATGAGTACATTCGTTAGAATTTCTTGTAGCTGTTGAAACATCAAAACCCACAGTTAAATCAAATTCATAAACTTTATTTTGACTTGAGCCAGAGATAAACATTTTGGTTCCATTTGCGTTAAATGCTATCCCATGTGCAATTCTTTGAGTAATATCTTTACTGTCAACAAATGATGAAACTTCTCCAAAAGCAATTGAATTAAAAAAAATAAAAATAAATAACGGAATTATTTTAAAATATCTAAATATTAAATCTGTCTTAAAAAGTCTCATTTTAATCACTGATATAACAAGAAATATTTATAATTTAAATCAATTTGTCTTTAAGTTCTAAGGCCGTCATAAGCTCATTCCACTCCCTTTTTGAAAGACCTGACTGTTCAGGGTCTACTTTTTCACCACTTATAAGTTTTTGAATGATTATTTTACCTTTAGATGACACCTCTGTGCCACCTACTCTATAATCCATAAATGCTTCATAAGTTGTTGGCACCCATCTTTTCAAAGTATCCAACATGACATCTGCATAAGCTCTTATTTCATATTGAGCATGATGATCAGCTCTTAATCTTAAAAAATTCATTAAATTTAAAAGATCTGTTTTCCAGTACCACTGTGTATAAGTATTTAAAGTTAAATTCATTCTAGCAAGTTCTCTTGCTAGTCCAGTTTCTTTTTCATCAACAACTGAACCATCGTATCTTTCATTTAACATTGTTTCATAATTTTCGTATGTTCGTTCAGCATCGTTTTTTAAAAGACTTAAAACCTTTTTTGCTTGCTCGCCTTGAAGCACCTCTCCTCTACCTTGTCTGTTACTTTTTGATTGCGCAGCTAAGTGTTCATTTTTTGGAAGGTAAAATTCTTTATCTAAAATTGAATAACGTGCTGAGTATTCATTTACATTGGCTGTTCTATGTCTTATCCATTGTCTTGCAATAAATATAGGAAGCTTTACATGATATTTAATTTCACACATTTCAAATGGTGTGCTGTGCCAATGACGCATTAAATATTTTATTAATCCACTATCTGTAGATACTTTTTTTGTACCTTTTCCATATGATACTCTTGCTGCTTGAACGATAGATGTATCGTCTCCCATGTAATCTATAACCCTCACAAATCCATGATCTAATACTGAAATTGCATCATAAAGAATTTTTTCAAGCTCTGGGGCAACTACTCTCTTAGTCTTGTTTTCCTGAGTTTGTAAATCTTTTATCTCTTGCTCTTGTTCTTTAGTTAATTTCATTAATAATTATTAATATAGAATCTATAAAATATGTTTGTATAGTATTGCAATCAATTTTCCAACACAGATAGTAATTATTATAGTTTCAACTTATAAGAGTGAGACCTGAAATTTTTCTCATTTTTGATTTGATTACAATATTTTTTAAAAAATATATCTTCCGACTCTAATCCTTTTATTTTACCATTTTGATTTATAGATGGGGCAAATTTTTTAGTATATTTGTAGAACCAAGATTTTGGGTCTCTTACTAATTTGATGAATGCAGTATTATTATAATTATTTAAATAATTTTCTGAATTTCTCCATTTGGAAGTTTCAATTTTTTCGTACTTGCAAATTTCATAAACTCTTGGCTCCCTAGAAAAAGCATTTTTATGAATATCAGATAGAACTATATTTTCACTTATGAAAACTACAAATAGAACCAAATAAGAGACCACTATTGCTTTTTTCTTTAGTTCACTAAATATAATTGAAGCTATGATTAAATATAAAGGAAAAAGATACATATTATAGCCGTGAGTTTCACGTAAATTGAAACCTAAATACTGAATTATGATACCGATAAATAATGAAATTGATAAATAGTGAATATTTTTATATTTTATTTTTTTAATTGAAAAATAAATTAAAAAAATAAACAAGAACACTTGCAAAGTTCTAAAAAAATTCCTTGGATCGAGATATAGAATAGTTGATATGTCGGTATTTTTGTCAAAGTTCACATCCAAGAAACCACCGAACCCAGAAATAATACTACTTATACCATCTGATATTCCTACATTGGGTTTATATGCACTTGTAAATACTAACATATGCTCTAATGGATTTGTTAATCTTGTTAAAATTGATTTATTAAAAGGAATTAAATTAATTATGTCTAAAAATATTATAAATAAGACACAAAGAATAAATCCCGTTAAAATAGAGGAAATAATTATTACTATTTCATAAGGTTTAGTTAAATTTTTTTTGGTTAAAATATTTATATAAAAAGAATAAAAAATCACAAACAGTATTAAAAGCGTAGTGTCTAGATTTTGTGCAAAATAGTATCTTTCATCGTTCAATTCACTCAAAAAAGTAATATCAAATATTGATTGAGTTAAGATATAGCTTGCTAAAAACAAAAATAAAAAAGCAATGTTTAAAATATAATAATTTTTGTTATAAAAAATATTTTGTTTTGAAGAGTTAATATAATTTATTAAGAACGGTAAACTAATCAAAAATGTAAAAAATAGAAATATTACTTGTATTTTAGCCAGCATAGCTAGACATAAAAAGAAACCTGAAATGATTAAGTGATTAATTTTTTTCTTTTTAATAAATTTAATTAAAAAGTTTAAAAAAAATAAGATCATTAAAATCGACAAAACCTCGGATCTTATCAGAAAAAGTAATTCGTAAGTATCCTGTAAAATAACAATTAAAAAGATAAGAAGAACTGACAAGTTCTTTTTAATATTTAGATTTTTTAAAATATTTAAAAGTACTAAAGTTAACAACAATAAATAAACACTATTTAAAATTCTTCCGATAATGAAAAAATTTTGCAAATTTTTATCAATATTATCTGAGTTAAGAACCTCTTGTATTGTAAAATTTTCAAAAAAAAACGATAAAAACTTAAAAATTACTCCAAGGAAAGTAAAGGTGGTATAAGCTGGATGATCTCTAAATTCCTGCTCAATTCCAGATGATACAAGTAGAGAATTATATATTATAATTATATCTTGATCTAAAATTGAACTCCAATGTTGCTCAGATAATTGAAAAAGATTCAGTAATATTAAATAGAAAAGTAAAAAGATTATTAAAATTTTAGAATTATCTTTAAAAATATTCATAAAACTTAACTTAACAC
>LULE01000291.1_pt1 | contig 28328 bp, 29 predicted proteins | sample 728231 | NCBI WGS metagenome assembly LULE01 (sample SAMN03860297, study PRJNA289734) | marine metagenome | biome: seawater column; feature: ocean; material: water; isolation source: Red Sea water column Station 192 - depth 10m | place: Saudi Arabia: Red Sea | collected 2011-10-15 | depth 10 m | reverse complement strand
CTTACCATTCAACTGATTTACATTTGATGTTATTTTAGATTTATTTTTGTCTTCAAAAATAATATTTAAAGTCCAAAACTCATCTGGCTTAAATATCTCAATATCATGCTCTCTTTCAGTCAGTAATCTTAATGCCACTGATTGGACTCTACCCGCAGATTTCGAACCAGGTAATTTGGTCCACAATATCGGAGATATATTGAAACCAACAAGATAATCTAAAGCTCTTCTTGCCATGTAGGCATCTACAAGTTGCGACTCAATTTGTCTTGGATTGTCTATACCAGATGTAACAGCTTTTTTAGTAATTTCATTAAAAACAACTCTTTCCACTTTTTTATCTTTTAAAAGTTTTTTTTCTTCTAAAAACTCTCTTACATGCCATGCTATTGCTTCTCCTTCTCGGTCGGGGTCGGTTGCAAGAATAATTTTTGAAGAATTTTTTGCTGAATCAGTTATTTCTTTAAGATATTTTTTGGAGAAACTATCAATTTCCCAAATCATTTTAAAATCATTTTCTGGATCTACAGATCCATTTTTTGAAGGAAGGTCTCTTATATGACCATAACTAGCTAAAACAGTATAATCAGAACCTAAATATTTGTTAATAGTTTTTGCTTTTGCAGGACTTTCAACAATCACAAGATTCATTATTCCACAAACTACTCATAGTAATAGTCGTGTCAAATTAATAAATTTTTGTCTTAGTTTCTTGTTTATTTATAAGGCGTTTAATATTTTCTCTATGGGTATAAAAAATTAGAACAAACATAATTATAAAAAAAATAATATTATTTCCACTAACATAAAAAATATAAATCGGTACAGATAAGGATCCTAATATTGATGAAAGTGACGAATATTTAGATATAAAATATGTAATAATCCAAACTAAACCAAAAATAATTCCAAATAAAAAATTTATTGAAAAAAGTATTCCAACATATGTAGCAACTCCTTTGCCACCCTTAAATTTCAACCAAATTGGAAATAGATGTCCTAAAAATGCACATAAGGAAGCTATATATATTAAATTTGGATAATTAAATTTTACAAAAATAACTGGTAATATAGCTTTTGAGATATCCAATATAAGTGTTGCAAATCCTATTACCTTATTTCCGCCTCTTAATACATTTGTTGCTCCAATATTACCTGACCCTATATCTCTAATATCTTTTTTTAAAAAAATTTTAGTTAATAAAAAACCAAAAGGAATTGATCCCAATAAATATGAAAGTAATGCAACTAAATAGTAATCCATTAGTTTAATTTAAATAATTCTTCACCTTTAACAAATGTGTTTGTAACTTTTCCTTGAAGTTTTTTATTTTCAATTGATGTATTTTTTGATTTTGAAATTAAGTTTTCCTGTTTTACTATCCATGGTTTATTAATATCAACAATACAAAAATCTGCATCATTTCCTACGCTTAAATTTCCTTTATTGATTTTTAAAATTTTTGCAGGATTTGACGTTAGCGCCTTAATAATTGTTTCAAGTTTTAACGATCCATTATGATATAATTCTAAACTTAAAGATAAAAGTGTCTCAATACCTGATGCACCTGTTGCTGCTTGAGCAAATGTAAGTCTTTTTTGCTCTTCATCTTCAGGTTTATGGTCTGAAACAATCACATCAATAGTTTCATCTTTCAATCCTTGTACCAAACTAATTCTATCCTCTTCAGTACGTAATGGAGGAGATAATTTTAAAAAAGTTCTAAAGTCCCCAATATCATTTTCGTTTAATGATAAATTATTAATTGATACTCCACATGTAAATTTTAAATTATTTTTTTTATTTTTTATAAGTTCTACAGATCTACCAGATGAGATTTGTGAAATATGATACCTACAATTTATATAATTTAATAATGTTAGATCTCTATCAATTATTATTAATTCTGCCATTTCAGGAATTCCTTGAAGGCCTAATTTAGTTGCAATAATACCTTCGTTGATCATTCCATCTTTTGCTAGTTCATAGTCCTCAGCATGTTGCATAATTAAAGTATCTAAATCACTAGCAGAATTCATTATTCTACTCATTACTCTGGTATTTTGTATTGTTTTTGTACCATCTGTAAAACCAATTATTCCTTTACTTTGTAGTAATCCAAATTCTGTCATATTGGTGCCTTCCGTGCCTTTCGTTAATGACGCTGTTGGATATATGTTAATTTTCGATTTGTCTCTTCCACGTCTTTTTAAAAAATCAACTATAGATACATTATCAATAATTGGATCAGTATTTGGCATTGTTACAACAGAAGTTACACCTCCTGATAATGCGGCATTACTTAAAGTTCTAAAATTCTCCTTGTATTCAAAACCAGGTTCACCAACAAAAACCCTCATATCAACTAACCCTGGAAATATATATTTTCCTTTTAGGTCAATTACTTTCTCACGAGATGGTATATTATTTGTATTTACTTTTTTGCCTACTGCCTCTAATTGACCTTTATCACCAATAATTAATCCTCCAATTTCATTAATTGAATTGTGTGGATCTATAATATTACCATTAATAAAGTACTGTTTTTTCATTATTCACAAAAAATTTTCAAACATGCCATTCTAATAGCTACACCTAATTCAACTTGTTCTTTTACAACACTCATATTTGTGTCATCAGCTAACTTTGTGTCAATTTCAATTCCTCTATTCATTGGTCCTGGATGCATAATGATACAATCTTCTTTAGCATATCTAAGTTTGTCAGGTGTTAAACCATAGTATTCATAATATTCTCTGTTGGAGGAAAGAAAGGAACTTGTCATTCTTTCATTTTGCAATCTCAACATCATTACAATGTCACAATCCTTTACTCCTTTTTTCATATCTGAAAACATATTTACCCCAAATTTTTCAATTTCTTTTGGCATAAGATTTGAGGGTGCAACAATGTTAACTTCGGCACCCAACATATTTAAAAGATAAATATTTGATCTAGCTACTCTTGAGTGTTGAATGTCACCACAAATTGCAATTTTTAAACCTTGAATTTTTTTTTTTCTATTAAGTATTGTTAGTGCATCTAATAATGCTTGTGTTGGATGTTCTCTTCGTCCATCTCCTGCATTTAAAACTGCACAATTTACCTTTTGAGAAAGTAGGTTACATGCACCTGAGTCTTGATGTCTTATAACTATTATATCAGGATGCATAGCGTTTAAGGTCATGGCAGTATCTATTAATGTTTCACCTTTTTTAATTGCTGAATTTGTAATGTTCATTGACATTACGTCAGCACCTAATCTTTTACCTGCTAATTCAAAAGAGCTTTGTGTTCTTGTTGATGGTTCAAAAAAAAGATTAATTTGAGTTTTACCCTTTAAAATATCTAATTTTTTATTTTTACTTTTGTTTAAATTAATGAAGCTGCTAGCTTCTTCTAATATAAGATTGATATCAGAAATAGATAAATCCTGAATTCCTAATAAATGTTTTTGAGAAATTTTAATAGCTTTTGATTTGGTTGCCATTAAAACCAACTCTATAGCTATATATTATAAACAATGCAAGTACTAATTATTCAAAAAATCAATAGCACCCTGTAGGATAAACGTTGCTGCATTTTGATCGATATTTTTTTCTCTTTTACTAACGTTTACATCCAATTGACTAGTAATATTAAAAGCGCCCACAGTAGATAATCTTTCATCCCATAAGCAAATATCAACATTGATAGATTTTGAAATATTTTTTGAAATATCATTCACTGATTGAGACGCTTTTCCATAAGATCCATCCATGTTTAAAGGATTTCCAATAATAATACCTTTAATGTTGTTTTCTTTAATTATTACTTCTAAATTTGATATCAAATAATTAATTCCCCTATTTTCTATGGTTGTAAAAGGGGTTGCTATTTTTTGATATTCATCACATATAGAAACACCTATTCTTTTTGATCCTAAATCTAAGCCAATCAATCTTGTTTTAACACTTTGTTTGTTTTTTAGTTCTTCAATAGTGATCATATTGTATAATTTTTACTTAAATGATACTTTGCAGCAAATTTTTATTACCATATGACAATAGATCTTAAAACTGTAAAACATATATCTAAGTTAGCCAGAATTTCTACAGATGAGAAAAAAGCCAATAAACTAGCTAACGATTTAAATTCTATTTTTAAATTCATTGAGGCATTAAATGAGCTTGATACAGAAAAAGTTGAACCTTTGACATCGGTTGCAGACACAAAATTAAGGCTCAGAGAAGACAAGTTTGAAGCTAATAATATAAGAGATAAAATCCTGAAAAACTCTCCTGATGAAAATAAAGATTATTTTGTAGTGCCAAAGGTTGTTGAATAATGTCTGATATTACAAAACTATCTTTAAATGAACTAATACAAAATATTAGAAATAAAAAATTATCCTCAACAGAAATAACAAATTCATTTATTGAAAGATCGGAAAAATCAAAAAAATTAAATACTTATGTCACAGATAATTTTTCAAGCGCTTTAGAAGCTGCAAAAATATTTGATGAAAAACCTAATATGGATTTAAAACTTCCTGGTATACCAATAGCAGTAAAAGATTTATTTTGTACTAATGGAGTAAGAACGACGGCAGGAAGTAACATTTTAAACAATTTTATTCCACCTTACGAATCTACAGTAACGCAAAGCATGTGGGATGAAGGAGCAATTTTGCTTGGCAAATTAAATTGTGATGAGTTTGCAATGGGTTCTTCTAACGAAACTAGTTTTTTTGGAAATGTACAAAATCCAATTGGTGAAAATCTTGTACCAGGTGGCTCATCAGGCGGTTCATCAGCAGCTCTTGCTGCAAATCTTACCCCAGTTACTATTGGAACCGATACAGGAGGATCAATTCGACAACCTGCATCTTTTACTGGTACAGTTGGTCTAAAACCAACTTACGGAAGTTGCTCTAGATATGGTATTGTAGCATTTGCATCTTCTTTAGATCAAGCTGGTCCAATGAGTCAGAATGTTAAAGATGCTGCATTATTATTAGAAGTTATCTCAAAATTTGATAACAAAGACTCAACATCCATAGATTTTAAAAGAAATAAATATTCATCTGAGCTTACAAATAATATTAAAGGACTAAAAATAGGTATTCCCAATGAATATAGAGTTGAAGGTATGCCTAAAGAAATTGAAGATCTTTGGAAAAAAGGTATTGAAATTATAAAAGATTGTGGTGCAGAAATTGTTGATATTTCTCTACCTACTACAAAGTATGCATTGCCGACTTATTATATAGTTGCTCCAGCTGAGGCTTCCTCAAATTTGGCAAGGTATGATGGAGTAAAATATGGTTTTAGATCTGAAGGTGAAAACTTGATTGATATGTATGAAAAAACAAGATCTGAAGGTTTTGGAGAAGAAGTTAAAAGAAGAATTTTAATTGGCACTTATGTATTATCATCAGGTTATTACGATGCATATTACCTAAAGGCACAAAAAGTAAGACAACTTATTAAAAAAGATTTCGATAATGTTTATAATAATGTTGATGCTATACTAACACCTTCAACACCAAGTTCTGCATTTAAAATTGGGGAAAAAACTGATGATCCAGTCTCAATGTATTTGAATGATATTTTTACTGTACCTGTAAATCTAGCTGGATTACCTGGTATTTCTATACCCGCAGGAATAGACAATAAAGGGTTCCCATTGGGACTTCAAATAATAGGCAAACCTTTTGATGAACAAACAATATTAAACATTGCCTATTCAATGGAAGAAAAGATTAATTTTAAGAATAATATAACTGATTGGTGGATGTGATGGCTGAAAATAACCAATTTTTTATTGAAAGAGAACAAAACAAATATGAAGTTGTTATTGGTCTGGAAGTTCATGCGCAGGTAACTTCAGCCTCAAAATTATTTTCATCTTCACCAACAAAATTTGGAGCTGAACCAAATACTCAAGTTAGTTTAGTAGATGCAGCTTTTCCTGGAATGCTTCCAGTGATAAATGAGTTTTGTGTCAAACAAGCAATTAAAACTGGAATTGGTTTAAAAGCAAAAATAAATAAAAAGTCTATATTTGATAGAAAAAACTATTTTTATGCCGATCTTCCGCAGGGTTATCAGATTTCTCAATATAAATATCCAATAATTGGTGAAGGTAAAGTTATTTTAGATATGGCAGATGGCCAAAAAGAAATTGGTATCGAAAGACTTCATTTAGAACAAGATGCTGGCAAAAGTATTCATGATATAGATCCAACAAATACATTTGTAGATTTGAATAGATCTGGTGTAGCTTTAATGGAAATAGTTAGCAAACCTGATTTAAGATCACCGGACGAGGTAAATGCATATATAAAAAAATTAAGATCTATTATGAGATATCTTGGAACTTGTGATGGTAATATGCAAGAAGGATCACTTAGAGCAGATGTAAATGTTTCAGTAAGAAGACAAGGCGATGATAATTTTGGCACACGATGTGAGATTAAAAATGTGAATTCAATAAAATTTATGCAGATGGCTATAATTTATGAAGCTAACAGACAAGTTGATCTTATAGAAGAAGGGAAGAGCATTGATCAAGAAACAAGATTATTCGACACAAAAAAAAATGAAACAAGATCTATGAGATCTAAAGAAGACGCTCATGACTATAGATATTTTCCAGATCCAGATTTACTGCCATTAGAAATAAGTGATGAGTTTATAAGTCAAATTAAAGATGAAATACCTGAATTACCAGATGAGAAGAAAAAAAGGTTTATAGATAAATTTAATTTATCATCATATGAAGCTAATATCTTGGTATCAGATATTGATACATCTAAATATTTTGAAGAAGTAATTAAAAATTCAGATGTTAAACTTGCAACTAATTGGATTACTGGTGAACTTTTTGCGGTATTAAATGAGAAAAATTTAGAAATATCAGAAAGTCCTGTGAGTTCTAATAATTTATCAAAACTGATAAATTTGATTAAAGACGGCACAATATCAGGAAAAATAGCAAAAACTATTTTTGAAGAAATGATTGATGGTGATAAAGATCCACAGACAATTGTTGATCAAAAAGGATTAAAACAGGAAAGTGATCCCAAAGCACTTGAAGAGCTTATTAATAAAGTAATTAAAAATAATACTTCTAAAGTTGAAGAATATAAGTCAGGTAAAGAAAAACTGTTTGGTTTTTTTGTTGGTCAGGTTATGAAAGAAAGCAAGGGTAAAGGGAATCCACAATTAATTAACAAAATATTAAAAGAAAAACTAAATGGATAAATATATGGATATCGATCAAAAAATGATCGACTATATATTTTCACACACCTCTGAACTTCATCCAGTACAAAAGAAAATAATCAAATTTAATGAAAAACTTGGTTATATAAAAAAATTACAAATTTCAGTATTACAAGCTAACTTTATTGAATTTTTAATTAAATTTAAAAAGTTTAAATCTTGTTTAGAGATAGGAACTTTTACTGGTTACAGTGCTTTATCAATAGCCTTATCTTTACCAAAGAATGGAAGGTTATATTGCATAGATAAAAATGAAGAAAAACTCAATATTGCTAAAAAATTTTTTAAGCAAGCAAGGGTAAATAAAAAAATATTTACTGATATATCAAATGCTAAAGAAAGTTTGATAAAATTAAAAAAAAAAGCGAAAAAATTTGATTTTATACTGATTGATGCAGATAAAGAAAATTACATAAATTACTTCGACCTATCATTATCTTTATTAAACAAAGGTGGGGTAATATTAGTTGATAATATTTTATGGAAAGGTGAAGTAGTTAATCCATTAGCTAATGACAAGCTTACAAAATTAATTAAAAATTTTAATAACTACATAAAGAAATTAAGAATTAATAAATATATTATTCCAATTGGAGATGGCTTTTTAATTTGTTGGAAAAAATAATGAAGATATTTTCTTTTTACAAAATAGAACGAATTAAAAATCTTAAATCTTTAAAAATAAAAATAATTAAAGAAATACAAAAAAATAATATTAAAGGATTAGTAATTTTATCCAAAGAAGGTATTAATGCAACGATAGCTGGAAATAGTAAAGATATTTCAAATATTGTTAAATATATAAAATTAATTCTGAATATTAAAAAATTTGATATTGAAAATATTACATACTCTTCATTCATTCCATTTCTTAAAGCTAAAGTAAAAATTAAAAATGAGGTTGTGCCAATGGATTATAACTTCTCATTTAAAAATAAAATTACAAAAAATTATCTATCTCCAAAGAAATGGGATAATTTATTATCTCAAAAAAATGTAAAAATTGTAGATGCTAGAAAACCATTTGAATATGAGGTTGGTACCTTTAAAGGAGCCATTAATCCAAATACATATAATTTTAGAGAGTTCAAAACATATTTATCTAATTTAGATAAAAAACAAAAAATTGGAATGTTTTGTACAGGTGGTATTAGATGTGAAAAAGCATCAAATTATTTACATAATAATGGTTTTAAAAATGTTTATATGCTTAAAGGTGGAATTATAAATTATTTTAATAAAACTGATCCAAAAAAAAGTAATTGGAAAGGAGAATGTTTCGTATTTGACAATAGAGTTACAATTAAAAAAAATACTAAAGTTGGAAATTATGGTATTTGTAACGCTTGTAGATTGCCTATTAGTAAAAAAGATAAAAAGTCTAAATATTACAAAATTGGATTATCTTGTCCTAAGTGTTATGACAAGTTGACATCAAGCCAAATAACTAGATTTACTGTAAGACATAAACAATTATTAAATAAAAAAATTCCCCTCATTTATAAAAGAAAATAAATTTGTATGAATATTTTGTCTGATGATGTTAAGATATTAATTAGGAAGCTTGCAATACCTGCAAGTGTAGGAACTTTATTCCAGACTTTATATAATATAGTAGATACTTATTTTGCAGGTAAAATCTCACCCGAGGCATTATCTGCACTTACCAAATCATTTCCTATATATTTTATATTAATCGCATCATCTATTGGTGTGACAGTTGCTGGTACTTCGTTAATTGGTAATAGCATAGGTGAAAAAAAATTTAATAAAGCTTCAACTTATTTTTGCCAGTTAATTTTTTTTTCAATTATTTTAATATTTTTTATAACACTAATAGGTCTTAATTTGTCTGATGATGTTTTTAAGATTATGGGTTCAACAGATGAAGTTATGAATTTAGGTTTAGAATATACTAATATAATTTTCTATGGATCTTTCCTTTTTATAATAGTCGTTGCTATGAATTCTTTGTTACATGCAGAAGGTGATACCAAAACATACAGAAATGCTCTAATTATATCTTTTCTTTTAAATATATTTTTAAATCCAATTTTAATCTTTGGTTTTTTATTTATTCCAGCTTTTGGCATGAAGGGTATTGGTATTGCCACAATAATTTCACAATCAATTTCATTTATAATAATTTTCAATAAAGTAATTAAAAGTGAACTTACGAAAAAAATAATTATTAATAATTTTTTTCCTAAAATTTATTTTTTAAAAAATATTTTTTTTCAATCGATGCCAATCATTATCTCTATATGTGGTTACTCTGTTGCATCTGCTATTGTTTTTAAATATGCTGGCTTTTCAGGAGAGTATGCGGCTGCTGGATACGGCGCAGGTACGAGAATTGAGCAAGTTGTACTTTTGCCTATACTTGGCATTAACACTGCAATTATAACAATTATAGCACAAAATTTTGGCGCTAAAAATTTATTGAGAATTAAACAAACATATTTAACCGCAATAAAATATGCTTTTGTAATAATGATTTTATCTTCTTTATTTGTTTATTTCTTGGCTGAATTGTTAACAGGCCTATTTTCCACTGATTTAAACGTTATTGAATTTGGAAAATTGTATTTACAAATATCAGCATTTGTATTGCCAGCTTATCCAGTTTTTTTCTTATCAAATGGTTTTTTTATGGCACTAAAAAAATCAGAAAAAGCTCTGATTGCAAATGTTTTTAGAAATGTAATATTTCCATTTCTGGTTTTTTACACAGCTGTATTTTATAACTCTAACTTTGAAAATTTCTTTTGGTTATGGGTTATATATAATTGGATTTTTTCACTTAGTTATTTAGGATATACTTTTTTTTATTTGAACTTTAAGTTAGACAAATTTAGCACTGTCGTTAAGCCATAGACATAAATGTTCTGAGAAAGATCTTCTTACAAATAAATTAATATTATAAGTATTTTTGTTATGTAATATTACATCAATATGATTAACTATTGTTTGTGTTGTTAAACCATCTGTTTTTAAAAATTGATCAAAATTAAACGAACATCCAGTTGAGAGAATATCATAAATCTTACTGCCTTTTAAATTTATACATATCCATTGATCTGAGATATCAGTTACAGATCCATAATTAACTTTAGATATTTCAGAGTATAACTTGTTAAATATTACTTTTTCATCGTCATTTTTAAAATAAACCATCCATTCATCAGGACTGAGCCATATTGCATTAAAATTTTCACTAAATGAACTTGTATTAGCTTCATTTGGTAAAATTAAAGATAATACTTTTCCAGCTTTTGCAAAAAACTCTTTAGATTTTCCTCTTAAATTAATTTTGCTAATTGGTTCTTGCAATGATATTTCCACATCATTTAATTTGTTATCAGTAATTTGTGGATAGTGTGTATCAAGCATTTAATCTTTTATTCTCCTTATCTAAAAATATTGTCTCAGAAACTGTTACGTTGATATTTTTATTTTCCATCGGAATAATTAGTTTTTTACCTTTCATATTTTTACCACTTCTTACTACTGCTAAGGCTATAGATTTGTTAAGATTTGGACTAAAGTAACTTGATGTGACATGCCCTAACATATCGATTGGTTTTGTATTTGTATCTGAAACTATTTGAGCACCTTCCTCTAAAATCTCTTTAGGATCATCCGTTAATAATCCAACTAATTGTTTTCTATCCTCTCTAATAGTATCGCTTCTGTATAAAGATCTTTTACCTATAAAATCATATTTTTTTTTGCTTACAATCCAATCCATTTGTAGATCAGACGGAGTCATCGTTCCGTCTGTATCTTGCCCTACAATTATAAAACCTTTTTCAGCTCTTAAAAGGTGCATAGTTTCAGTGCCATAAGGAGTTATATTAAACTCTTGACCAACAGAAATACATTTTTCCCATAAAGATTTGCCATATTTTGACTCTATATTGATCTCATAGCTAAGCTCACCGGTAAAACTTATTCTCATCACTCTACAATTTACGTTATCAAGTTTTGTATTTTTAAAAGACATATGTGGAAAGTTTTCATCGCTTAAATCTAGTTCAGGAAATATTTTATTAATTATTTTTTTTGAATTAGGTCCACATACACTTGCTGTTGAATAATGATCAGTTACTGATGTCAGGTAAACGTCTAGTTCAGGCCATTCTGTTTGCAAATAATCTTCAAGTTTTCCAAGAACATTAGCTGCGCCACCAGTAGTAGTTGTCATTAAATAGTGATTTTCAGCTAATCTAGTTGTAACTCCATCATCATAAACCATCCCATCTTCATTTAACATCAATCCATATCTGCATTTTCCAATTGATAATTTTGACCATGCATTTGTATATACTCTATTCAAAAACTCTGATGCATCTGTACCCTGAATATCAATTTTTCCTAAAGTTGAAGCATCCAAAATACCAGCACTATCTCTAGCTGCTTTACTTTCTCTTTGAACGGCATCATGCATAGTCTCGCCTTTTTTTGGATAGTACCAAGGTCTTTTCCATTGACCAACATTTTCAAATTTAGCTTTATTATCAACATGCCAATCGTGAATTGAGGTTTTTCTTACTACCTCAAAAAATTTTCCTACATTTCTGCCAACTATTGTTCCAAAGGTCAAAGGTGTGAAAGGAGGTCTAAAGGTTGTAGTTCCTAATGTACCCATTTTAACTCCAGCTGTATCAGCGATAATTCCTAATGCATGCATATTTGAAAGCTTTCCTTGATCAGTGGCCATACCGGTTGTGGTATATCTTTTAACATGTTCAATAGATCTAAAACCTTCTTTAAGGGCTAATTTTATATCTTTGGCAGTGGAGTCATTTTGAAAATCTATGAAGCATTTAGTTTTACCTAATGGTATTTTATTTGGTAGTAACCAAATATTTCTCTTTTCTTTTTCAATAGAACAATCAACTTTTGTATTTTTATAATCCTGATTATTTATTTCTAAAAAAATATTTATTTTATTAACTGTTTTATCTATAATGGTTTCTAAATCAAAATCACCATTACATGCACCAACACTTATTTGATCATTATCAATTTCTTTTGGAATAAAAACTTGATCATCATTTTTAAAATCAAGCTTACCACCTGATTGAGTATGCATATGGACCATTGGAGTCCAACCTCCGCTTATACCCAAGCAATCACAATTTAATTTAATTTTATTTCCTATGGTTGTATTGCCATCATCTGATAACTCCATCAGTTCTACCGAATTTATTCTTCTATAGCCAAAAGTATTCGTAACAACATGATTAAAGTAAATCTTAATTCCTAGGTTTTGTGCTTGTTTTGCTATTTCAGATTGAGAGTTTTTTCTTAAATCGACTATTAGATTTTTTATTCCCTTTTTATGAAGTGAAATTGCTGTTTCGTATGCACTGTCATTATTTGTAAAGAGAATAATATTTTTACCACATGCAACACCATAATAATCTAAATATTTATTTATAGAGTTTGATAATAATATCCCAGGTCTATCGTTGTTATTAAAAACAAGAGGTCTCTCAATTGCGCCTGTCGCTACGATTACTTTTTTTGCTCTAATTTTCCACAATCTTTGTCTGATTTTATCTTTCTTATCTTTAATTGATAAATGATCTGTTAAATTTTCTCTTGCTAAAAGATAATTATATCCATGATAAGCAGCAATACTTGTTCTTGTCTTAACAGTTAAATTCTCAATTTCTGAAATTTCATTAATTTCTTTTTCTAACCATTTACTAGAGTGCTGATCATCGATTTTAAAACTGTCGTTATTTTGAAAAATAGTTGAACCACCAAGTGTTTTTTTATCATCTACTAATAAGGTTTTTAAATTACTTTTTGCAGCTATTTTTGCTGATATTATTCCAGATAATCCACCACCAATTACAAGTACATCATAGTGAACATATTTGTGATCATATATATCTGGATCAGGTTCGGTTGGTGATTTTCCAAGTCCAGCAGACATTCTGATTAATGGTTCATAAACTTTTTTCCAAAAACTTTTTGGCCACATAAAAGTTTTATAATAAAAACCTGCTGGTATAAGAGGGGATATTAAATTGTTTATACCTCCAATATCAAACTTTACATTTGGCCAACAATTCTGTGAAAATGCCTCTAAACCATCATATATCTCTAATTCTGTAGCTCTAACATTTGGTTCTGTTAAATCATTTTTGTCACTAATCTGACAAATTGCATTAGGTTCTTCAGAACCACACGACATTATACCTCTAGGTCTATGATATTTAAAACTTCTTCCTATTAAATGAACACCGTTTGCCAATAAAGCAGAGGCAAGTGTGTCACCTTCGTATCCAAAATAATTTTTACCATCATATTTAAATGACACTCTTTTAGTCTCATTTATATATTTAGTTTTATGTACTCTTAAATCTGACATAAATATTTATTTTACTGGTGGTTTTTCACCCATTTTATATACAGAATGTATTTTGTCATTCGAGGTATCTCTTACAACATTAAACCATTTTCTACATCCATGTGAGTGGTTCCATCTTTCAAATTGAACTCCTTTAATATTCTTTCTCATAAAAAGAAATTCAGCCCATTGATCATCACTTAATTCCGTTGGCTGTTTTGGACGAACAATATGTGCTTCACCACCAGATGAAAACTCACTTTGATCTCTTTCACCACAAAAAGGACAATTAATTAAAAACATTATTAGTGTGCGACTGCTGCAGCGCCATGTTCATCTACAAGATCACCACTTACAAATCTATTTAAATTAAACGCTGCATTTAATTTATGTGGTTCATCATTTGCAATAGTGTGAGCGAATAAATCCCCTGAACCTGGTGTTGCTTTAAATCCTCCAGTACCCCATCCACAATTAAAATATAAACCTTTTATATTGGTTTTGCTTATTATTGGACTTGCATCAGGACAAATATCAACAATTCCTCCCCATTGTCTTAACATTTTCATTCGACTAAAAATAGGGTAGAGCTCTAAGATAGCCTTTAATGTATCTTCTACAATATTATGACTACCTCTTTGTGTGTATGAAACATATGAGTCAGTCCCAGCACCAATGACTAGCTCACCTTTGTCTGATTGACTTACATAAGCGTGAACTGCATTAGACATAACAACAGTATCAATAATTGGTTTTACTGGTTCAGATACCAAAGCTTGTAGAGGTTTACTCTCTAGTGGAAGTTTAATACCTGCCATATTTGCAATAACGCTAGAATGACCTGCCGCAACTACTCCTATTTTTTTAGTTTTAATAAAACCTTTTGTAGTTTCTAAACCTTCAACCTTATCACCATTTCTTTTTATTCCTTTAACCTCACAATTTTGAATTATATCAACACCCATTTCATTCGCACCACGTGCATATCCCCAAGCTACAGCATCGTGCCGTGCTGTTCCTGCTCTTCTTTGTAATGTTCCACCTAAAACAGGATATCTTATATCTTGTGATGTATTTATAATTGGACAGAATTTTTTTACTTCATCAGTTTCAAGCCAAACAGCATCAATACCATTTAATCTATTTGCATGTGTTCTTCTTTTTAAATCTCTAACATCTTGTAAATTGTGAGCAAGGTTCATTACACCTCTTTGACTGAACATCACATTATAATTTAATTCTTGAGATAAATTCTCCCAAATTTTCAATGCATGATCATAAAGACCTGCACTTGCATCCCATAAATAGTTTGATCTTATAATTGTAGTATTTCTTCCGGTGTTGCCACCACCAATCCAACCTTTTTCTACGACAGCAATATTTGTTAAGTTATGTTTCTTTGCTAAATAATAAGCGGAAGGATGGGTGAGCTGGTTGAAACCAGCGGTTTGCTAAACCGCCGTACGCTTGAAAAGGTGTACCGAGGGTTCGAATCCCTCTCCTTCCGCCATCAATATAATGGGTTGTTTTTGAAAAAATCTTTTAAATATATTGGTTTTTGCGACAATACATATCTGTAGACATTATAATTCTCTAATACTCTTTGGACATAATTTCTGGTCTCTTTAAAAGGTATTAATTCAATCCAATCTATATAATCAGTTTGTTTTTTTTGTGGGTTCTTATTTAATCTTTTCCAATATTTTACTCTCTTGGGTCCTGCATTGTAAGCAGCCATGGAGAAAGGGTAGGATCCATCGTATTCAAGAATTAATCCAGCTATATAAAATGAACCAAGATTTATATTGTACTCAGGGCTTTTAGTTAATTTTGATTTTGAATATGAAAGTTTTGCCTGCTTAGCAACTGTTTTCGCAGTGTATGGCATTAACTGCATTAAACCTTGAGCTCCAACTCTACTATTAGCGCTTGTATCAAACTCACTTTCTTGTCTAATGATGGAAAGTATTAAAGCTGATTCTGGTATTTTTCTTCCACCAACTTTAGTTGGAGTGCTTATAATAGGATAATTATATTTATTGTGAAATCTTTTTTGATACGATGCAATCTTTGCAACTTGGATTGCAAAATCAAATCTACCAATATCTGTTGCTAACTTTGCAGCAAGCACTTCACTACCTTTATCTATATTATCATTAGCTAAATACCTTAAAATATGCTTAGTGTACTTATCTTTATTAAGTTCATCTAATAAATGGACAGTAGCAACAATTTTATTTCTATAAAAACTTTCAGCATAATTTTTATCAATTTGCATTAATTCTGATAATTCAAATTTCTCTCTAGGCTTTGCTTTCATGTGAGATAATTGACCATAATATGTTGTTAGATATTTAGATCCAATTACATACCATTTCTTTGAATTTTCTTTGTCTTTTAATTTTTCATAAGTTCTTCCTAACCAATAAGCACCTCTGGATAGACTGATTGGGTAGCTGACATTTTCATAAAATTTAATAAAATGATCTTTTGCTAAAATTGGATCGTTTAAAAAACTTAAAGCTATCCATCCACTTAACCATTCAGCTTCAGCAAGTTCTGGTCCTTTAGACAATGCATTCTTGCTAGTTACTTTATACGCCTCTTCATATCTTTTTTTATAGATTAATTTTCTTGCGATTTTAGATCTTTCACCCCACCATTTATCAGGTCTAACCATATATTCTTTAGTATTTTTTATATTAAATAAAATATCTAATGAGCTATCGAGTCTTCCTCTTTTTACTCTCCATTTTAATCTGTTATAATTTAAACCTGCATCATTTTTTAATTTTGCTGGTACTTTAGATATAGCAGTATCAACACCATATGAATTACTCATAAGTATTTGTCTTGCTGTGTATAAAAGTTGATAATCTTTTGGCAAATATCTTAACATTCTTTTTAGGTCCCAATGTTTGTTTTCCCAAGCAAGATGATCAGCCCTTTTTACATAATCTTCGGATGTCAAATATTTTTTAAATTTTTTTCTAAAATTAATCAGATCACTTTTTGTTAAATCAGCTCTTATAAATCCTTTTTTTATTAATTGAATTCCTTTTTGCTTATTACCTGATTTAATTAGACTTTCTCCTAAAACCATCTCACCAAAGCCACTTGTGTATGGATGTTTTTCAAACCATTTAATTATTTCTTTAGGTGATTGATTTTTTGTAGATAATTTATGTTCTGCTAAATACTTAACACGACTTAAACGTGGATATGTTTGAACACTTTCAATAAAGCTTTTATAATCATAAAATGTTGCTCTATTACCTGGCGTTAGCAAATGTCGCCATTGTATAAAATTATATATAGACTTAGCTCTAGCTTTTTTCGCTACTTTTAATGCATCTTTCCAGTTACTTTTCTCCATAAAAGCAACTGCTTGTCTTGCGTAATTAAGATCTCTATCACTATAATATTTTGATTTTTTTGTAGTACTTAACCTTTTCTTGTGAACAATAAGAGGTTTATTTTTTGGAATTATTATTCCATCAACTCTTTTGACAACAATTTCTTTTTCTTTTTCTAGTTCTTTTAAAAGCTCTAATTGATCCTCTGATACATATGTTCCTGGTTTAAATTTTGGTATTATTATTCCCGAAATATATTTGTCTTTTTTTTCCTTCGCTAAATTAGGTTTTGGCTTTGGAGTTATTAAATTCTCACAAAATGCCGATTGAATACTGAACAAAAAGAAGATAATTGTAGTACAGATTTTAAATGATTTTTTCTTCATTTTTAAAATAAACGACAACTTATGATATAAATAATTATGTTTAAAGGTTCAAATGTTGCTTTAGTTACACCGTTCAAGAATAACAAATTAGATGAAGAAAGTTATATAAAGTTAATTAATTTTCATCTGGAAAATGGCACACATGGACTAGTTCCTGCTGGTACAACAGGTGAATCTCCAACCTTAAGTCATAAAGAACATGAAAAAGTTATCGAACTTTGTATAAATGAAGCAAAAGGAAAAATACCAGTTATTGCAGGAACTGGATCTAATTCAACTGAAGAAGCAATAAATCTTACAAAGCACGCGGAAAAAGCTGGTGCTGATGGTGCATTAGTAGTTACGCCATATTATAACAAGCCTACTCAAGAGGGTTTATATCAACACTACAAAGCCATTAACGATAACTGTGGAATACCTATAATTGTTTATAATATTCCAGGAAGATCTGTAATTGATGTTTCAGTTGATACTATGGCGAGAATGTTTGAACTTAAAAATATTGCTGGAGTAAAAGATGCAACTGGAATTCTTGAAAGAGTAGACCAACACAAAAATAAAATGGGATCGGAATTTATACAGCTAACAGGAGAGGATGGTTTAGCTTTTGAATACAACAAAAGAGGAGGAGTTGGATGTATTTCTGTCACGGCCAATGTTGCCCCTAAACTTTGTTCTGAGATGCAATCATTATCTACTTCTGGAGATCAAGATAAAATTAGTCAAGCAGAGAAAATTGATGCCTCATTACAACCTCTTCACAAGTCACTTTTTATTGAAAGCAATCCATCACCTGTAAAATATGCTGCTAAACTATTAAACTTATGTGATGATGCTGTAAGATTACCACTAGTTAAAATTATGGATACTACCAAACAAGAGGTAGAGAAGGCACTTAAAATCGCAAAATTAATTAATGAATAAAAAAACCTTAAGTGGTTTAAAAATCATAACATTAAATAGAAAAGCTTCTTTTAATTATTTCTTTAAAGAACTCTTTGAGGCTGGAATTGTATTAAGAGGATCTGAAATAAAATCTATTAGAGACGGTAAAGTTAATATTGCAGATTCATATGCTGTTGAAAAAGATGGTGAAATTTATTTAATTAATTCTCATATTCCTGTTTATAAACAAGCTAGTTATTCAAATCATAACCCATATTCTGAAAGAAAATTATTATTAAATAAAAAGGAAATTAATAAATTGATTGGTAGAATTAATGAAGAAGGATTTACATTGGTTCCCACAAAAATGTATTTTAAAAAGGGAAAAGCAAAGCTAGAAATTGCTGTTGCAAAGGGAAAAAAACAGCATGATAAACGAAATACAAAAAAAACTAGAGATTGGAACCGTGAAAAAGCAAGGTACTTTAGAAAATCGAGCTAATTATGTGTATTTAGCACTAGGTTCGAATCTTGGAAATAAAATTAGCAATTTAATTAAAACCCAACAATTAATCATAGAGAGTAACATTCAAATTTTGAAATCTTCAAGCTTTTATAAAACTGAGTCCTGGCCTAACAAAAAATTTCCTTTTTACGTAAACTCAGTGATATTTGTGAAAACGTCTTTTAGTCCTATTAAATTATTTAACATCATTAAATCAATAGAAATAAAGATTGGTAGAAAAAAAGCTATAAAAAATCATCCTAGAGTTTGTGATATTGATATTATTGATTTTAATGGGAAAGTTTATAATTTAGAAAAAAATAATCAAAACCTTTCAATCCCGCATAAGTCAATGCATTTAAGGAATTTTGTTTTATTTCCACTATTTGAGATATCAAAAAACTGGTCTCATCCAATTTTAAAAAGAAATATTAAAGATTTAATATTTTCTTTGCCCACAGACGAACTAAGAACTATTAAATTAATCTAAAAAAATGATATAATATAAATATGATTAATTCTGAAGATCTCATTAATAAGGTTAAATCTTATAACAAATTTCTAAATCCTGATGCATTGTCAAAGGCTTATGAATTCGCCTTGAAGGCGCATAAAAACCAAAAAAGACATTCTGGCGATCCATACGTTATTCATCCAGTTGCAGTGGCTAATATATTAACAGATTTAAAACTTGATAGTGCTACAATAGCAACTGGTTTGTTACATGATACCATAGAGGATACTCATGCTACTTACAAAACTATAGAAGAAGAGTTTGGTAAAGAAGTTGCAGATCTTGTTGATGGTGTAACTAAGATTTCCGAGTTTGAAAATCAGGCCATATCAAATTCAAAAGCTGAAAATTTCAGAAAGCTTATTCTAGCTACTTCTAAAGATATAAGAGTTTTATTAGTAAAACTCGCTGACAGATTACATAATATGAGAACGTTAAAAGCAATCGATAAAATTGAAAAACGTCAAAGAATAGCAAAAGAAACTATGGAGATTTATTCACCGTTAGCAGATAGAATGGGTATGAATAGAATAAGAGATGAACTTGAGGATTTATCTTTTGAGGTTTTGAATCCAGAGGCAAGAAAATTAATTAAAGATAGATTAAACCAAATCAAAGATAGCAATTTAGTTAATTATAATAATGTATTGTCTGAATTTGAAAATTTATTAAATGAAAATAATTTAAAATTTAAAATATTTAGTAGAGAGAAAACACCCTTTTCAATATGGAGAAAAATTCAAAAGAAAAGAACTTCATTAGAGCAAATAACTGACATTATTGGTTTTAGAATTATACTTGATGATGTTGAAAACTGTTACAGATGTTTAGGAGCTTTACACAGTAAATGGAACTGCATACCAGGTAAATTTAAAGATTACATATCATCACCAAAAATTAACAACTATAAATCTATTCATACTGCAATCATTGGTCCCAATCAAAGACCAATTGAAATACAATTAAGAACAAGTCAAATGCACGAATTTGCGCAAAGAGGTATAGCATCACATTGGAAATATAAATCATCAGAAAAATTTAATTCACTTACATGGAAAGAGTATGATTGGTTAGCAGATCTTGTCGAGATAATTGATAAAAATGAAAATCCAGAACATTATTATGAATATACAAAACTACAAATGTTCCAAGAAAATGTATTTTGTTTTACTCCAAAGGGATCTGTTATTAAACTACCAAAAAATGCAACACCAATTGATTTTGCATATGCTGTACATACTCAAGTTGGTGATACAGCGGTAGGATGTGAAGTAAATGGTAATGAGCAAGCTTTGCAATCTGTACTTAGAAATGGAGATGTCGTTAAAATTATAACATCTAAAAAAGTTTCTCCATCATTGCATTGGTTAACTAGTACTAAAACGGGTAAGGCTAGGGCAGCAATACGTAGATATTGGCAATATAGAGAAAACACAAAACCTTTAAAACAGAAAAGATATAATACTACACTGTGGATTTCCTTAGAAGATGAGCCAGGTAAATTAGGTGATGTGACAACTATGATAGGTATTAATAATGTTAATATTTCAAGTGTCGAAATGGTGGAGAAGACAAAAAAAAATATTAATTTTAGATTTAATTTAATAATCCATGATTTGAAAAACTTTACAAAACTTATTAGTGAACTAAAACAGAAAGATTACAATTTTAAAATTATAAGACATAAGAACAAAAAATATGCTTTCTTTAAAAGACTCTTTAGCGGTTTTAAGAAAAACTAATGCTCTTTTAGAAGGTCATTTTGTATTATCTTCAGGTCTTCATTCACCAAAATATGTACAATGCGCAAAACTTCTAAGCTATCCACATCTATCAAAAAATTTCTGTAATTCATTAAGTAAAAAAATTAAAAAAAATTTTAAAAAATTTGACCTTATACTTGCACCAGCTATGGGTGGCATTGTTATAGGATTTGAAATAGGAAGAATACTTAAAAAGGAAACAATTTTTTGTGAGAGAGTGGAGGGGAAATTCAAATTACGAAGAGGTTTTGATATAAAAAAAAATTCAAAAGTTTTGATAATTGAAGATGTCATAACAACAGGAAAATCGAGTTTAGAATGTTTTAAACTTATTAAAAAAAAAAAGGCTAAAGTTGTAGGTTATGCATGTTTGATAAATAGATCAAATAAGAAAACTTTAAAAATTAAAAAAGGAAAAATCATATCTCAGATTAAATTAGATGTTCCTACATACAGTAAAAAAAATTTACCAAATTTTCTAAAAAAAATTCCTATCACAAAACCAGGAAGTAGATTTTTGAGATGAGTATAAGATTAGGTGTAAATATTGATCACGTAGCAACTTTAAGGAATGCAAGAGGTGAAAAACATCCTGATCCATACTCGGCAGCACTATCAGCCTTAAAATATGGAGCTGATTCAATTACAATTCATTTGAGGGAGGATAGAAGACACATAAATGATATTGATTTGAAAAAAATTACAAAAAATAAAAAAATACCAACTAATTTAGAAATGGCTGCAAACGAAGAAATGTTGAAAATTGCAATCAAATCAAAACCTAACTTTGTTTGCATAGTTCCTGAAAAACGACAAGAAATAACGACTGAGGGTGGATTAAATCTAAAAAAAAATTTTAAAAAAATTAAGAGAATTATTCAAAAATTGAATAATTCTAAAATTCGTACAAGTCTGTTTATTGATCCAAATATTGAAGATATAAAGTTTTCTAAAAAAATCGGCACACACTGTGTTGAATTACACACTGGTAAATTATCTTTTAAAGTTAAAAATAAAATAAATTATTTTAATGAACTCAAAAAAATTAAAAAATGTTCAGAATTAGCAAATAAGTTTAATATTGAAGTACATGCTGGTCATGGCATGGATTATAAAACAGCAAAAATATTAAAAAAAGTCAAATTTATTAAAGAATTTAATATTGGTCATTTTATTATTGGGGAGTCAGTTTTGTTTGGAATGAATAAAGTAATTAAAAATTTTAAGAAAATAATTAGATAACATGAATATCATAGGAAATGGTGTTGATATTGTTGAAAATAAAAGAATTAATAAATTAATCGACGATAAGAAATTTATCAAAAGAGTTTTTACAGACAAAGAGATAAGATTTTCAAAAAATATAAAAAATAAAACGAATTATTATGCAAAAAGATTTGCGGCTAAAGAGGCATTCGTTAAAGCTTTAGGCACTGGTTTTAGAAATAATATAAATTTTTCAGATATAGAGGTAATAAATAATAAATTAGGAAAACCTAAAATAAATATTTCTAAAAAGGTAAGAACTTTTTGCATTAATAATTGCAGTTTTTATTAGGTCAATTCTTATACAACCTTTTTATATACCATCTTCTTCTATGGAACCTAATTTACTTGTGGGAGACAGATTATTTGTGACAAAATTTTCATATGGATATAGTAAACATTCTTTTCCTTTTAGCCCACCAATATTAAATGGGCGTGTATTAAGTGATAATCCAGAAAGAGGAGATGTTGTTGTCTTTAAAACTCCTGCTGATAACAGAACTGACTATATTAAAAGATTAATAGGATTGCCAGGTGATGTTTTGCAGTTTATCGATGGAGATCTGTATTTAAATAATAATCAAATAGTTAAAACCATAAAGAATAAAAATGATTATTTATTTTGCGGAAACAATGAAATAAGTGTTTCAACATACGAGGAAAAATTACCAAATGGAAAAAAATATTTTGCATCATATAGAAATGACATATCCTTTAAAAATTCTGACAAATTTATAGTCCCAAAAGATCATTATTTTTTTTTAGGTGACAATAGAGATTGTTCAAAAGATAGTCGATTTTTATCTGAAGTTGGTTATGTGCATAAAAATAATTTAGTTGGTAAAGCACAAATATTGTTTTTTTCTTCTGATCCGAGAAAAGGTAGTATTTTTTTGATTTGGAAATGGAACGAAATAATGAGATTCAGCAGATTATTTAAAAAAATTAAATAGTGAAAAGCAAATTTAAAAATTTAGAGAATAGAATAAATTATGTATTTAAAAATAAGGTTTTTTTAATAACTGCATTCACACATAAAAGTTCAGACTCTGAAAATAATTACGAGAGACTAGAATTTCTTGGTGATAGAGTTTTAGGAATAGTAATTTCAAAAAAATTACTTGAATTATATCCAAATGAAAAAGTTGGTAGTCTTGATAAAAAATTTGCATCTTTAGTAAATAAAAATATGTGTCTAGAAATTGGTAAAAAATTGAAAATAGATAATTTTATAAATATTGGAAAGGATAAAAGCAGAAAACAAATTGAAAATAAAATAATTTCAGATTGTTGTGAGGCATTGATAGGTGCAATTTTTTTAGATTCAAATTTGGATCAAGCAAAAAAATTTATACTAAACAATTGGAGCACTCATTTGAAATCTTCTTTTGATAATGTTGTAGACGCAAAAACCAAATTACAAGAATATTCACTTAAAAAATTCAAAACTCTTCCTAGTTACAAACTAATATCGAATACAGGCCCTAGACATAAACCAACTTTTAAAGTTGGAGTAAAAATTAGTAACACAAATTATATTTTTTCTACTGGATCTTCTAAACAAAAAGCAGAGCAATCTGCTGCAAATGAATTACTAAAATCACTTAATAAAAAATGAATTGGCAGGATACAGGTTTTTTACTCTCAAAAAATAAGTATAGTGAAAATAATTCTATAGCAGAATTTTATACCAAAAATCATGGAAAAGTTACTGGTGTAATTTACGGATCCACATCAAAGAAAATAAAAAACTACTTATTAATAGGTAATAAATTTCATTTGAACTTTAATTCTAAGAATGACTCGAAGGTTGGTTACTTTAAATTAGAGATTGACCAAGTAGTTACACCATTATTTATGGACGATAAAAATAAATTATTATGCATTTCCTATGCAATGAGTTTAATTAAATTATTAACTGTTGAGGATCAACAAAATGAAAATGTTTTTTATCTTACTGACAATTTAAAAAATATATTAAATCATAACAAATGGCTTTTAGAATTTATTTTTTGGGAGCTTAGTTTTTACAAATGTGTTGGTTATGATATTGAATTTAAAGATTATGTGAGTGAAGAAATTGGATCTAATGGTAACAAAAAATATTTTGTAAAATCTACAAAAAAAAATGTTCCAAACTTCCTAATTGATAAAAATTTTGAAATCGATAACTATAATGAGTTATTGATCGGCTTTAAAATTGTAGGTGATTATTTAGAAAAAACTATACTAAAAACAATTGGCATAAACTATCCAAGTTCAAGATCTAACCTATATACGTCTATTAAAAATCTAAGTTTATTTGATCAGCAAAATATGAAATTATAGCGTTTGATCCAGCTCTTTTAAATGCCATAAGAGTTTCATAAATGACGTTATCGTCTATTATTCCTTGTTTAATACCATTAGCTATAAGACTGTACTCTCCTGAAACCTGATACGCTAAAACTGGAATTTTAAAATGTTCTTTAACGTTTTTAATTATATCTAGATAAGGTAAACCTGGTTTTACCATTACCATATCTGCACCTTCTTTAATATCGATTGAAACTTCTCTTAATGCTTCATTAGTATTTTTAAAGTCCATTTGATAAGTTTTCTTATCTCCTCTTAAAGCACCTTTTGATCCTACAGCATCTCTAAATGGTCCATAGAAACTTGATGCATATTTTACAGCATAAGAAATTATCTGAACATCTTCAAATTTGTTTTTATCTAACTCTTTTCTTATTTTTCCAATTCTTCCATCCATCATATCTGATGGTGCTATTACATCACAGCCCATTGATGCTTGTAATAGTGATTGTTTAACTAAAACATTTATTGTTTCATCATTAACAATTTTACTATTTTTTAACAATCCGTCATGACCGTGAGAAGTATATGGATCAAGAGCAACATCACACATTATGCCAATTTCATTTTTATATCTTTTTTTAATGTATCTAATAGCCTTACATACTAAATTATTTTCGTTTAATGCTTCTGAACCTAATGGATTTTTTAACTTAATTTTTGTTTGAGGAAACAGTGCAACCATAGGAATTTTTTTTTTAATTGATTTGTCTATTATCTTTGAAAGTTTATCTATTGAATATCTATAAATGTTAGGCATAGATTTAATAGGAATTTTTTTGTTAGAGCCATCTGTTAAAAAAATTGGAAGAATCAGATCGTTATAAGAAAGACTATTTTCCTGTACAAGCCTACGTGACCAACTATTTTTTCTTGATCTTCTCATCCTTAAATTTGGATATTTTCCTGTGATAATCATTATTAATTATATGTATGATGCGACAAAAGTTATATGTTATATATAAAATAATAAAGTATTTATTTAGCGCATGAGCAACGTATCTTATCTTAAAGAAGTAAAAAAAAGTAATTCTAATAGTGATTTTCACTTACAAGACGTAAGTTTTGACATTGAAAAATTACAAGCTGCTTGTGATGAAGTATTGAACATGAAAGGCTTTGACACAAGTTTAGGAATACCCCACTTTGCAGGTATATCATTAAATCAAATACCAGGCGACCCTGACTCAATTAAAGGAAGCAAGGTTAGAGGAGTATACTGGACAAAGCCAGATTCAACTGGGAAAGAAGTTAGCCGTGATGTTGCAATAGAAGAGGAAAAATATACTGAATTTGTAAAAGATTTCGAACACACTTATTTCAAAGAAGTTTACGATGTATTAAGCAAAAGATACAAACTTGGGAGAATGAGATTATTGTTAAAAGAACCTCGATCAACTTTAAGTTGGCATAGAGACCCAGAGCCAAGACTGCATATACCAATATATACTAATCCTGGTGCAATTATGGTTGTTGATAAAGTTGCTCAACACATGCCTGCTGATGGCTCTGTCTGGATTACAAACAATACAAAGTATCATAATGCTTTTAACGGAGGTGAAGAAAATAGAGTTCACCTAGTTGCATGTGTTTTAGATTACAAATTTAATTAGTTTGAAAAAAATTTATATTGCTTCAGATCATGCAGGTTATTCTCTTAAAAACTTCATTTTTGAAAAACTTAAAACGAAATTCGATATCATGGATTTAGGAACTAACAAGAAATCTGTTTCAGTAAATTATCCAACATATGCACATAAGTTGAGCAAAATGGTGTCAAAAAAAAAATCTAATGTTGGTATATTGATTTGTGGTTCAGGATTAGGAATGTCTATGGCTGCAAATAGACATAAGAAGATCAGAGCTGCATTATGTTATTCCATTAAAAATGCGAAATTATCAAGATTGCATAATGATGCAAATGTTATTACATTAGGTGAAAGACTAACTAATAAAAGTTTAGCAATGAAATGTGTTAACACCTTTTTAAAAACTGATTTTGAAGGGGGAAGACACTTAAAAAGAGTTAAAAGGATTTAATATGTCTAGTGAAAGTAAATATATAAATAATCAATACCAAGATTTTTTTGAAAAAAGTTTAAAACAAAGCGATCCAGATATTTATAAAGCAATTAATGATGAATTGATAAGACAACAAAATCATATTGAATTAATTGCATCCGAGAATATAGTTTCACAAGCAGTACTTGAAGCACAAGGTTCTGTTTTAACAAACAAATATGCTGAAGGTTATCCAGGAAAAAGATACTATAATGGATGTGAGCATGTAGATGTAGCTGAGGAATTGGCAATAGAAAGATTAAAAAAACTTTTTAATTGTAAATTTGCAAATGCACAACCTCACTCTGGAGCTCAGGCTAATGGTGCTGTATTTTTAGCTTTACTAAAACCAGGCGATACGTTCATGGGAATGAGTTTAAATTCTGGTGGACATATTACACATGGATTAAAAATATCTATGTCGGGAAAATGGTTTAATGCAATTGGATACGATGTTGATAAACAATCTGAATTGATTGATTATGATAATGTTGAGAAATTAGCTTTAGAACATAAACCTAAATTAATTATTGCTGGTGGTAGTGCTTATTCACGAGTAATTGACTTTAAAAGATTTAGAGAAATAGCTGATAAAATTGGTGCTTATTTCATGGTTGATATGGCACATTTTTCAGGTTTGGTTGCTGGTAAAGGGTATCCAAATCCAGTTGACCATGCTCATGTTGTTACATCAACCACGCATAAGGTATTTAGAAGTGCGAGGGGTGGTATAATTTTAACTAATCACGAGGATCTTGCAAAAAAATTCAATACTGCAGTTTTCCCAGGTTACCAAGGTGGTCCATTAATGCATATTATTGCTGCTAAAGCCGTAGGATTTAAAGAGGCTCTAAAACCAGAGTTCCAAGATTATATAAAAGAAGTTTTAGCAAATGCTAAAATTTTAGCCGAAACTTTAAAGAATAACGGTTTTAAAATTTATTCAGGTGGTACTGATACACACCTGATGTTAGTTGATCTAAGACCATTTAATGTGAAAGGTAATCTTGCAGCTGAAAGTTTATCTCGAGCAAATATTACTTGTAACAAAAATGGAATACCTTTTGATACGGAAAGTCCAATGGTTACATCTGGTATAAGGTTAGGCTCACAAGCAGCAACAACAAGAGGATTTGGATTAAATGAATTTAAATTAGTTGGTGAATTAATAACAAAAGTTATTAAGGGTTTATCAGATAATCCAAATGATAATTCAAAAATTGAAGAAGAGGTTAGAAAAGAAGTTGTAGATTTATGTTCGAATTTTCCTATATATAAACACTTAGGATAATTAAAACATGATATGCCCATGCAGACAAAGAGGGGACACCTCAGTAGTTGATTCACGACCTACAGAAGATGGTACAGCTATTAGACGTCGTAGATTATGTGTATGCGGTAAAAGGTTCACTACTTTCGAGAGAATTCAATTTAGAGAGTTAACTGTAGTAAAAAAAAATGGAAGAAAATCTACATTTGATAGAGAAAAATTATCTAAATCTATTTATGTAGCTTTAAAGAAAAGACCAATAGATACAGAAACTGCTGAAAAATTCATTTCTAAAATATCTAGATCGCTTGAAGAACTAGGTCAGAGTGAA
>LULE01000500.1_pt1 | contig 28410 bp, 24 predicted proteins | sample 728231 | NCBI WGS metagenome assembly LULE01 (sample SAMN03860297, study PRJNA289734) | marine metagenome | biome: seawater column; feature: ocean; material: water; isolation source: Red Sea water column Station 192 - depth 10m | place: Saudi Arabia: Red Sea | collected 2011-10-15 | depth 10 m | reverse complement strand
CCTGACTTGGCTCAACTGGTTAGTGCGTGACCTCGCCATGGTCGAGCGCGTCGAGGATGGTCTGCTGCTGGTCGGGTACGACGGGCGCGAAGGTCTGCTGGGTGCCGTTGATCGCGATGGTCGCGGACCGCAGTGGCCGTAGTTGCCGGACGACGTTGCGGATCGCGACACCGGTCCGTGCCTGGACCTCGCGGCTGACTGCGAGCGCGGTGAACACGATGGTTAGGTGGGCCTCGATCGCGTCGCGGGTGCGGTGGAACATCGGCCGGGCGCGTAGATCGGTCTTGGACATCCGGAAGGACTGCTCGACCTGCCACAACGCGTGGTAGCTGCCGATCACCTCACCGGCCGGCATCAGGGCAGCGGGGATGTTGGTGACGTAGCCCTTCAGACCGACCAGACGACGGGCCCTGGCCAGGGCCTTCTCATCGAGCGTCCGCGCGCCGTTGGTGGTCTTCACAAACCTGGGCGCGCGTGCGGTCTTCTCCCCGGCGACCACGGCGGTCGCGCGGTTCTCCTGCAGGGTGAGGGTCTTGTTGTCTCGCACTGCTCGCTTGGTCGAGTACGCCCAGATCGCGCGCCACGACCCTGGATGCAGGTCGGGCTCCCAGATCGGCTCGGCCTTGCGGTGGGGGTCGCTGACCGTCTCGGTCGCGCCCTTGCTGGTGCCGCGTTGGGTCTTGGGGGTGATGGTGTCGATGACCTGGGCGTCGGTGAACGCGTCGCCATGCCAGCGGAAGTGGGACTCCAAGTCGATGGGCGCCTTGCTGACGCGGGACCCCACGATGAACCGCAGGTCGGCGTCGTCGAGTTCGCGCAGGTTCGTCGCGGACAGCATCCCGGCGTCGGCGACGATCACGATGTCGGCCAGCCCGTGTCGAGCCTGGAACTGCTTCACGATCGGGATCAAGGTGAGGGTCTCGGCCTTGTTGCCCTCGAAACAGCCGATCTCGAGCGGAAACCCGCGCCGGTCGACCAGCAGCCCGACCACGATCTGGGGGTCGACGCGGCGTTCCTTGGAGTAGCCGACCTTACGCAGGTCGTCTTCCTTCTCGGCCTCGAAGTAGAGGGTGGTGACGTCGTAGAGGATCAGGCTGATGTCGCCGTGGTTGGCGGCGTGGGTGAAGCAAGCGGTCGCGATCTGGTCGCGGTAGTTGCCGTGCTCCTTGGTCGTGGCGTGCGCGCGGGCCAGGGTCCGTTTCATCGTCGCGTAGCTCGCAGGCCTCCGACCGAGGTCGGTGAGCACGCGGCCGGTGTCCAGCAGAGAGGTTGGCTCCACGATCCGGGCGATGACCAGGTCGCGAAAGACCGGGTCGTCGACGACGTCGAACCCGAGGCTGTTGAACACGCCAGCCAGAGTCTGGTGCAGCAGCCGGGAGTCGGTGCCGAGCACCCGGCCCGCCTCGTCGCGGACTTCCGCGACCGGAGTGGTGATGTCGTCGAGGGCGGGCTGGTCCGCCGGCGCGGTGACCAGTCCGGCGACCCGTGGAGTCGGGGTGACGTCGAGGTCGAGGGCCGCTTGGCCAGGGTCAGCGAGCAGGCTGCGCGCCTGCTCGAGCAGCAGCCCGAGTTCGGCGTCGGTGTGCGCGGACCCGAGGTGCTTCACGATCTGCTGACGTCCGCCGGCGTACTCGGCGATCTGTACCGCGGTGGCGCCCGACGCGGTCCTAACCCGCCGGATGAACGCCACCTGGAGACCCTAGACCGAGGCTTCTTAGTGCGTGAAAACGCACTAAGCCGTCACTGTTCGTGCAGGTCAGCGCAATCCGGTCCGAATCAGGCGTGGCCAGTGAGCCAAGTCAGGTGGGGGCGGGAGTGCCGCGCCCAGGGCGCAAGCATGCCGCGCTCATCGGGGTCGGTGGTGAGCACGCTCTGCATCAGGCGCATCGCGGAGATGCCGTCGACCAGCGCGTGATGGATCTTCGTGTAGAGCGCGACCTTGCCGTCGGCGAGGCCCTCGATGACGTGCGACTCCCACAGCGGCCGCTCCCAGGCCAGGCGGGTGGAGTGCAGGCGCGAGCACAGCTCGAAGAGCTCGCGGTAGCGGCCGGGCGCCGGCAGCGCGCTGTGCCGGACGTGGTGCTCGATGTCGAACTGCTCGTCCGGCCGCCACACCAGCTGGGCGCCGGTCTTGACCGAGCGGTGCGGGTGCTTGAGGAACAGCGGCGCCACCTCGTCGATGTCGCGCATCGACTCGTACATCTCGCGGATGTAGTCGGGTCCGGCCCCCTCCGGCTTCTCGAACAGCTGCAGCCCGCCGACGTGCATCGGCATGGAGCGGTTCTCCGAGAGGAGGAACGCAGCGGAGGGAGGATCGATGACGGAGACCACGGAGGAGCCTTTCGGTGGAACGGGTTCTCGTGAACCTGTCCGGTGAGGGTGGCCCACGATCCTGCCGTGCGCGTGACGCACGCCACAAGCAACAGTGACAGAACGGACCAACGGCGCGGAGGTGACGCGCGGCCCGCCGATCGTCCACAGGTCGGACCCCTGGTCTGGTCCTCCCCAGGGCGACGACGAGGGAGCCGCGACCGGCTCCCTCGTCCCTAGGTTCGTCCCGTCCGCGCCGGACCCGCCGGCGCCACCTCTCGGGAGGCATCCATGCACCGCACCGTCCCCACCCCCGCCCGCCCGCTCGACCGCCCACTCGACCGCCCGCTGGCTCGGCTGCTCGTCGTGCTCGCCGCGGCGCTGGTCGCGCTCCTCGTCACGGCCGCGTCGGTCGGCGCCGCGCCGGACGCCAAGGCCCCGGCGCCGGAGACCATCGTCAAGGTCACCGGCAACGCCTCGGAGGGCTTCGGCATCGAGCACTACGACGGCAGCTCGACCTTCCCGCCGACCCACTCCGAGGCGATGGCCGAGTGCCAGGAGTACTCCGCCAAGGTCGGGCGCATCCGCTGCCGGGTCGAGGTCAAGACCTGGTACCGCGACCTCGTCGCCACCAAGCGTGCGCTGAAGTACGCCCACCGCTCCTGACCGGCGCCCGGCCGGGACCGGGCCGAACCGGGCCGAACCAGGCCGGCTCGGGCCCGACCCGGGAGGGCGACCCGCACGGACGTACGCCGCTGGCAGGATCACCACGTGGACCTCGCCTCGCTCGACCGGCTGCGGTCCCGGCGACTGTCCCGGGGCCTGACCATCGGCCGCAGCTCCTACCGCGCCCGGGTGGCCCGCTTCCGCACCAAGCGGTGGCAGGTCGCCCAGTGCGCGGTCGCGGCGGCGGTCGCCTGGCTGGTGGCCAAGCACGCGCTGGGCCACGAGGTCCCGGTCTTCGCGCCGATCGCGGCGGTGCTCGCGCTCGGGACCTCCTACGGCCAGCGGCTGCGCCGCGTCGCCGAGATCACCGTCGGGGTCGCCGTCGGCGTGCTGCTGGCCGACCTGCTCGTCGCCCTGCTCGGCACCGGCGCGTGGCAGCTCGGGCTGGTGGTGGCCATGGCGATGACGGCCGGGATCCTGCTCGACGGCGGCACGATGCTGGTCAACCAGGCGGCGATCCAGTCGATCTTCGTGGTGGCGCTGCTGCCGGGCACCGGTGGGGCCTTCACCCGGTGGACCGACGCGCTGGTCGGCGGGCTCGTGGCCCTGGTGGCCGCGACCATCGTGCCGGCCGCGGCACTGCGGCGCCCGCGCGAGCAGGCCTCGGTGGTGCTGCGCAAGCAGGCGCGGCTGCTGCGGGGCGTGGCGGAGGTGCTGCGCGAGGGCGACGCCGACCTCGGGGCCGAGCTGCTGGCCGAGGCGCGCTCGACCGAGCCGCTGATCCGCGAGCTCGAGGACGCCGCGGCGGAGGGCATGGCGGTGGTGACCTCCTCGCCGTTCCGGATCCGGCACAGGCCGACGGTGCGGCGGATGAGCGACCTGGTCGTGCCGCTGGACCGGTCGATGCGCTCGTGCCGGGTGCTGGTGCGCCAGGCCGCGGTCGCCGCCCACCGGCGACGGCCGGTGCCTCCGGCGTACGCCGCGCTGGCCGAGGACCTCGCCTTCGCCGTCGACGTCATGGTGGCCGAGCTGGCCGAGGAGCGGATGCCGGTCGCGGCGCGGCCCGCGCTGCTCGGGGTCGGCAAGGGCACCGGAGAGGTCGTGCGCACCGACGAGATGACCGCCGACATGGTGCTCGGCCTGCTGCGCGCCGTCGTGGCCGACCTGCTGATGATCACCGGCATGGACGCGATGCAGGCCTCCGACGCGCTGCCGCCGCCCCCTCGCTGAGCCCGGCCGGATCCCGGGCCGATCCTGAGCCGGGCGCTAGAGGGACTCGCGCAGCTCGCGGACGACCGAGTCGACGACGGCCACCAGGTCGCCGCCGGTGGCGGCCGCGACCGCCCGCTGGCGCTGGTAGGACGCGCCGCGCTCGACGATGTCGCGCACCGAGTCCAGCTCAGCGGCGCACCCGAGCCGCTCGGCCACCGGCTCCAGCCGCACCAGCAGGTCGGCGAGGTCGTCGGTGACGAGCCGCTCGGTGGACTGGGCGTCGAGGATGACGATGGCGTCGAGCCCGTAGCGCGCGGCGCGCCACTTGTTCTCCTGCACGTGCCACGGCGGCAGCACCGGCAGCGCCTCGCCACGCGCGACCCGCTCGTCGAGGTCGACGACCAGGCAGTGGCACAGCGCGGTGAGGGCGGCCAGCTCGGGGAGGCTGGAGACCCCGTCGCAGACGCGGTTCTCCAGGGTGCCCAGGTGCGGGGCGGGACGCAGGTCCCAGCGGATCTCGCCGAGCTCGTCGATGACGCCGGTGGTCATCTGGTCGTCCACGAACGACTCGTACTCCGCCCAGGTGTCGAAGCAGAACGGCAGCCCCGCGGTCGGCAGCTGCTGGAACATCAGCGCGCGGTTGGAGGCGTAGCCGGTGTCGAGCCCGGCCCAGACGGGCGAGGACGCCGAGAGCGCCTGCAGGTGGGGGAAGTAGGTCAGCAGCGCGGAGAGCACCGGCATCACCCGGGCCCGCTCCGGCAGCCCCACGTGCACGTGGACGCCCCAGATCAGCATCTGCCGCCCCCACCACTGGGTGCGATTGATGAGCTCGGCGTACCGGTGGCCCTCGGTCAGCTCCTGGGTGGTCCAGGAGGCGAAGGGGTGGGTGCCGGCGCCGTAGAGGTCCAGCCCCAGCTCGTCCGCGGCGGGGACCACCGCCTCGAGCGTGCCGCGCAGGTCGGTCATCGCCTCCTCGACGGTGCGGCACACCCCGCTCACGGCCTCGACGGTGTTGCGGAGCAGCTCCTTGTGCAGCCGCGAGGGATCCGGCATCCGCGGGTGCGCCGCAGTGAAGAGCCGGGCGGCCTCGTTGCGCAGGTCGCGGGTCTCCCGGTCCACGAGGGCCAGTTCCCACTCCACCCCGAGCGTGGGCTCGGGGGAGCCACGGAAGTCGATCCGCACGTCGCACAGCGTTCCACACCGTCGGTCATCGCGCGGCCCTCCCGGGGTGGCGAGGCTCACGTGGTCCACGCGGTGGCACGGGCTTGGGTCCCCGCGGGGGCTCCTGTCACCATCCGGTCATGGTGGACGCGCGCGAGGTGAACCTGGGCCTGGACCTGTGCCTGCGCGTCGGCGAGCTGCTCCTCTCCAGCGGGGCGGGTGCGGCCGACGTGACTGCGACGATGCAGTCGCTGTCCTACGCCCTCGGCCTGCGCGAGGCCTCGGTCGACATCACCTTCACCTCGCTGGCGATGACCTACCAGGACACCCCCGACGACATCCCGATCGTCGCCACCCGGCAGGTCAAGCAGCGCGCCATCGACTACGAGCACCTCACCCGCGTCGACCACCTCGTGCGCGACGTCCTGCGCGGCGACCTCGACCTGCGCGGGGCGCGCACCGAGCTGGGCCGCATCACCTCCACCGGTCACCCGCGCGCCCGCTGGGCGGTGACGCTGGGCTGGGGCGTGATGTGCGCCGGCGTCGGCATCCAGCTCGGCGGTGACTGGGCCGTGATCGGTCTGGCGTTCCTCGCCGCCGTCACCATCGACCGGCTGCAGCTGCGGATGGCACGTCGCCGGATGCCGAGCTTCTACCAGCAGGTGGTCGGCGGCGGCGTCGCGACGCTGATCGCCCTCGGCGTGAGCGCCACCCCGATCAGCATCAACGTCTCCCAGGTCGTCACCGCCAACATCATCATGCTGCTGGCGGGCATCGGCTTCATGGGAGCGCTGCAGGACGCGCTGACCGGCTTCTACGTCACGGCCACGGCCCGGCTGACCGAGGCGTTCCTCGCGACCGCCGGCATCATCGCCGGCGTCTCGGGCGGGTTGTCGATCGGCTCGGTGCTGGGCCTGGAGATCCCGCGGCTGCAGCCGGGGGAGTACTCCCTGCAGACCATCGGCATGCTCGGGCTCGGCTCCGCGGTGGCTGCGGCCGCCTTCGCCTTCTCCTGCTACGCACCCAAGCGGATCCTGCTGCCCATCGCGCTGGTGGCCGGCGTGGCCATCACGATCTCCGGCACCCTGCAGAACGCCGGCATCGGCCGCGCCTGGGGCGTGGCGATCGCGGCCCTCTTCGTCGGTCTGGTGAGCTTCTCGGTCTCCGGGTGGATGCGGGTGCCCCCGCTGGTCGTGGTGGTCTCCGCCGTCGTCCCGATGCTGCCGGGCCTCTCGATCTACCGCGGCCTCACGCTGCTCGGCGAGGGTGGCTCGTCGATCCCCGAGGGGCTGCTGGCGATGACGGCGGCCATCTCGGTGGCGATCGCGCTGTCCTCCGGCGTGATCCTCGGTGAGTACGTCGCCCAGCCGCTCAAGCGCGAGGCGCAGCGGCTCGAGACCCGACTCACCGGCCCGCGCCTGGTCGGTCCGGTCGACCACTCCCTGCGCCGGGACCGGTGGCGGCGTCGGCGCACGGCGCCGGACGGCTCACGGACCGACGACGCCTTCTAGGCCGCCCAGGTCGCCCAGGGCGTCCAGCCGCCCCAGCCACTCCTGGGACCGGCCGTCGAACGCGCCGCTACCGGCCGTGGCCTCGGCCCACACCTCGTGACGCGCGGCGTCCGCCGCCGCGACCACGTCGGCGGGGTAGCCGTAGAGCACCTGGTGCTCCTCGAACTCGTCCTCGTCGTCGACGTACCACTCGCCGCTCTCGCGGCGGATGACGTCGAGGTCGAGGTCCACCGCGCGCACCACCGCCGGGTCCGTCGCGGTGTCGAGCACCGCCGGGGTGGCCATGTCGACGTAGGCCGTGCACCAGATGCCGGGGGCGTGGAAGGTCGCCGCCCACCAGCGCTCGCGGGGGAACAGCGTCACGGTGGCGACCTCGGAGACGAACTCGAGGCCGGGCCGGTGGTGCCGCACACCGGCCGGGGTGCCCACCCACAGGCCGAGGTCGTCGGTCCCGAGCCACACCGCGTCGTACTCCCAGTGCGGACGCTCGCCCCACTTGGTCATCGCGACGTGCAGCGGCTCCCCGACCTCCATGCCCTCCCCGAGCTCCATGCCCCCAGCAAACGCCGAACCGGCGCGTCCTTCCGGAAGGACGCGCCGGTTCGGCACGGGGAACGGTGGCTGCGAGGAGCCTCGGGACCCGGTCAGACGACCTGGGTCTTGGGCGGCATGACCTTCTTGGAGACCTTGGCGACGACGTCCTGGTAGCGCGAGCCGGAGAGCTTGGCGAACCAGTGCAGCGCGTGGGCGTCCATGCCGACGAGCACCCGGGCCTGGTCCTTCTCGATGCCGCGGACGATGATCTCGGCGGCCCTCTCCGGGGTCATCTTGGCCAGCTTCTCGTCGAAGAACCTGGCGGTGGCGGCCTGGTCCTCCTTGGCCGAGACGCGCGAGTTGCGGGCGATCGCGGTCTTGATGCCGCCGGGGTGCACGACGGTCACGCCGACGTTGTGGCCGGCGATGAGCATCTCCTCGCGCAGCGCCTCGGACAGGCCGCGGACGGCGTACTTCGAGGCGTTGTAGATCGACTGGCCCGGCATCGAGACCAGGCCGAAGAGCGAGGAGAGGTTGACGACGTGGCCGTCGCCGGAGGCGATGAGGTGCGGCAGGAACGCCTTGGTGCCGTGGAGGACCCCGTTGAGGTTGATGCCGAGGATCCACTCGATGTCGGACCACTCGAGGTCGACGAGGTCGCCGGCCAGCGCGACGCCGGCGTTGTTGACGACCACGTTGACCCGGCCGAACTGCGCGACGACGGCCTCGGCGTAGGCCTCGAAGGCCGCGCGGTCGGCGACGTCGAGGCGGTCCGAGCGGACCTCCCGGGCGCCGGCACCCTTCACGAGGTCCACGGTCTCGGCCAGGCCGGCCTCGTCGACGTCGGAGAGCGCGAGCAGGGAGCCCTTGCGGGCGAGGTTCAGGGCGAGGGCGCGGCCGATGCCGGAGCCGGCCCCGGTGATGACGACGACCTTGTCGGACAGGTTCTTCATGCGTGCGCAGCCTCTCGGGAGGGGGTGGTCTCGTCCGCGGCGGTCTCGCCGGTGACGGTGTAGGCGGACAGGTCGAAGCGCGACAGCAGCCGCCGGAAGGTGAACGTGGCGTGCGGCCACAGGGTGGTGTTGCGGCCCTGGTCGTCGAGGTACCACGACGCGCAGCCGCCGGTGGTCCACACGGTGCGCTTCATCCGCTTCTGCAGGCCGGCGTTGAAGTCGGCCGTCGGGGCCTCCTTGACCTCGACGGTGGCCAGGCGGTTGGTGCGCATCTGGCGGATCGCGTCACGGATGTAGGCGACCTGGGACTCGATGATGAAGACCATCGAGGAGTGGCCGAGCCCGGTGTTGGGGCCGACCATCATGAACAGGTTGGGGAACTCCGGGATCGTCGTGCCCTTGTACGCCGACATGCCGTGCTCGGCGAACCGCTCGGCCAGCGTGCGGCCGGTGCGACCGGTGATGGCGTGCGCGATCGGGATGTCGGTGGTGTGGAAGCCGGTGGCCACGACCAGCGCGTCGATCTCGCGCTCGGTGCCATCGGCGGTGACGATGCCGCTGCCGGTGATCTTGGCGATCGGGTCGGTCACGAGCTCGACGTTGTCGGAGGCGACGGCGGGGTAGTAGGCGTTGGAGATCAGGATGCGCTTGCAGCCGATCTCGAAGGTCGGCGTGAGCTTCTCGCGCAGCACCGGGTCCTTGACGTGCTTCTTGAGGTTGCCCAGCGCCATCCGCTTGGCGGGCGCGGCGATCTTCGGCTGGAACGTGAAGGCCGGCACGTAGGTCTCGCGGCCCCAGTAGATCGCGGTGCGGTAGAGCTTCTGCAGCCCGGGGACGTGGCGCAGCGCGGCCTTCTCCAGCGAGGAGTAGCGCCGGTCGTGGCGCGGCAGCACGTAGGGCGCGGTGCGCTGGTAGAGGTCGACGTGGCCGGCGATCCTCTGCAGCTCGGGGACCAGCTGGATCGCGCTGGCGCCGGTGCCGATGACGGCCACCCGCTTGCCGGTCAGATCGACGGAGTGGTCCCACTGCGCGGAGTGGAAGACGTCGCCCTGGAAGGTCTCGATGCCCTCGATCTCGGGCAGCTTGGGCTCGGAGAGGCCGCCGGCGCCGGAGAGGACCGTGCGGGCGGCGTACGTCGCCGGGCCGTCGGGACCGGTCACCTCGACCATCCAGCGCTGCTGCTCGTCGTCCCAGCGTGCGGTCTCGACCCGGGTGTCGAAGACGAAGCGGTCCAGCACGCCGGCCTCGCGGGCGACCCGCTGCAGGTAGGCCTGGATCTCCGGCTGGGGCGAGAAGGACATCGACCAGTCGGGGTTGGGCGCAAAGGAGAAGGAGTAGAGCTGGCTCGGCACGTCGCAGGCGGCGCCGGGGTAGGTGTTGTCGCGCCAGGTGCCGCCGACGTCGGAGCCCTTCTCGATGACGACGAGGTCGCGCTCGCCGTCCTCGTCGAGCTTGATGGCAGCAGCGAGGCCGGCGAAGCCGGAACCGATGACCAGGTGGTCGACGGGGAGGGGAGTGCTCATGTGAAGGACGGTAGTGGCGTTATTGAAAAAGTGTCAATAGAATGGTCGACGTGACCACCCGCACAGCCACCGCCCGCACCCGGTTGAGCAAGGAGGAGCGCCGCTCCCAGCTGCTCGACCTCGGCGTGCGGCTGCTCTCGACCCGCTCCCTGGACGAGCTGAGCATCGACCTGCTCGCGGAAGAGGCCGGCATCTCGCGCGGGCTGCTCTATCACTACTTCGGCAACAAGCACGACTTCCACGAGGCGGTCGTCCGCCGGGCCGCCGACGACCTCATCGCCCAGACCGCGCCGCCGGTCGAGGGGGAGCCGCTGCACCGGCTGCTGGTCTCGATGACCGCCTACGTCGACTACGTCGACGCCAACGAGCCGGGCTACCGATCGCTGGTCAAGGCCGCCTCCGGGGCCAACGACACCCTGCGCGAGATCTACGACGAGGCGCGGGCCGCGCTGACCGACCGGATCTTCCGCGAGGACGCCCAGGGCACCCTCATCCCCGAGACCCCGCACACCCGGCTGCTGGTGCGCGGCTGGGCCGCGATGGCCGAGGAGCTGGTGCTGGGGTGGAAGGCCGACCCGCCGGGCGTCACCCGCGACCAGCTGCTGGAGATGCTCGTGGCGTCACTGCCGGCGCTGGTCGCCGTGCTGCCGGCCGAGCGCTCCGCTGACTGAGCCGTGTCGCGCTGACGGGGGCGAGCGCCGCCGATCCGCCGGGGGAGTCTCAGGACCCCGGGGGGCGGCGCTCGCCGGCCGTGGTGGAACCGCAGCTCCCAAGAGGGGAGACTAGGTCCCACGGTGTCGCCCGGTCCATGTGATCGATCAAGACCCGCGACCGCGGTCGCTGGCGACGTACGACGCAGGGGCGCCGTCCGGTGACCGGACGACGCCCCTGTGCGGCTCTGGGTGCGGGTGGGGGGTGCGGGTGGGCTCAGCCCTTGACGACCTCGGCGAGCTGGTCCAGGCCCCACGCCAGGTCGTCGGCGTCGATGACCAGCGGCGGCGCGAGACGGATCGTCGAGCCGTGGGTGTCCTTGGCGAGCACGCCACGGGCCATCAGGGCCTCGCAGACCTCGCGGCCGGTGCCGACGGCGGGGTCGATGTCGACGCCGGCCCACAGGCCGCGGACGCGGACGGCGTGGACGCCGTGGCCGACCAGGGCCTCCAGGCGCTCGCGCAGCAGGGCGCCGAGCTCGGTGGCCCGTGCCTGGTACTCGCCGGTGGCGAGCATGGTGAAGCGCCTTGCCGAGGACGTAGAGGTCGGGGACGACGTCCTCGTGGTCGCTGGCGAACGTCCTGCCGGTGCGACCGAGGCCGGCCTGGATCTCGTCGGCGGCCATCAGGACGTTCTCGCGGGCGGTGAGCTCGCGCAGGCCCTTCCAGAAGCCGTCGGGGGGCAGCACGACGCCGCCCTCGCCCTGGATCGGCTCCATCAGCACGCCGACGGTGTTCTCGTCGATCGCGGCCTCGACCGCGGCGAGGTCGCCGTAGGGGACCATCGTGAAGCCGGGGGCGAACGGGCCGAAGCCGTCGCGGGCGTCGGGGTCGTCGGAGAAGCCGACGATGGTGGTGGTGCGGCCGTGGAAGTTGCCGGAGGCCACGATGATGTTGGCCTGGCCGGGGGTGACGCCCTTGACCTCGTAGCCCCACTTGCGCATGACCTTGATGGCGGTCTCGACGGCCTCGGCGCCGGTGTTCATCGGCAGCACCAGCTCCTTGCCGCACAGGTCGCCGAGCGCGGCGCAGAAGTCGGCGAACCGGTCGTGGACGAAGGCGCGGCTGGTCAGCGTCAGCTTGTCGAGCTGCTCGTGGGCGACGCGGAGCAGGCCGGGGTGCCCGTGACCGAAGTTGAGCGCGGAGTAGCCGGCGAGCAGGTCGAGGTATCGGGTGCCGTCGACGTCGGTCATCCACGCGCCCTCGGCGTGCTCGACGACGACCGGCAGCGGCTTGTAGTTGTGTGCCGTGCGGGCCTCGGCGCGCTGGAACAGCTCGGCGGAGCGAGGAGCGGTGCCTGTCGCGGTCCGTGCGGTGGTGGTCATGCGCGCCTCCTCGGCTCGGTACGGGTGTGCGGGCCCCACCAGAACAGACTCGGGCCCGGAAACCAAGGTTGGCACCAGTTCGTCCGGTCTCCGAATCCCGGCGACGGACGGTTGCCGGTGTCAGCCGACTGCCACCGGAAGGCGTACCTCGATGGTCGTGTCGCCGGGCGCTGACGTCAACGACACGGTGCCGCCGTGCGCGGCCACGATCGCCTCCACCAGGGAGAGGCCGAGGCCGGCCCCGCCGGGGTCGACTCCGCCGCGGGTGCGGGACACGTCGCCGCGCACGAACCGCTCGAAGGCGTGCTCGGCGAGCTCGGGGTCGAAGCCGGGGCCGTCGTCGTGGACGGTGAAGCCGGTCGGGGTCGCGGCGACGGTGATCGTGGAGCCCTGGGGAGTGTGCTTGCGGGCGTTGGTCAGCAGGTTGGTGACGACCTGGTGCAGTCGCTGGTCGTCACCGACCACCTCGACGACGTCCTCGGGCAGCTCGAGCCGCCAGTGGTGCGAGGGCGCCAGCACCCGGGCGTCGGAGACCGCCTCCAGCAGCAGGCGGGTGAGGTCGACCGGCTGCTGCTCGAGTGGCCGCCCGGAGTCGAGCCGGGCCAGCAGGAGCAGGTCCTCGACCAGGGCGGTCATCCGCACCGACTCCTCGGCGACCTTGGTCAGGGCGGTGCGCTGGGTGCCGGTGTCGTCGGGTCGGCGCTGGGCCAGCTCGGTGTAGCCGGCGATCGTGGCCAGCGGCGTGCGCAGTTCGTGGCTGGCGTCGGCCACGAACTGGCGCACCTGCTGCTCGCTGCGGTGCCGCGCGGTCAGCGAGGACTCCACGTGCGCGAGCAGCGTGTTGAGGGCCGCCCCCACGGCACCGGCCTCCGTGCGCTCGTCGGTCAGTCGCTCCGGGACCCGCTCGGCCAGCTCGATCTCCCCGGACTCCAGCGGGAGCGCGGCCACCCGGTGCGCGGTGGCGGCGACCTCGGTCAGCGGCCGCAGCTGTCGGCGTACGACGACCCCGGCCGCGGCCGCCGCGAGCAGGGTCACGAGCAGTCCGAGCAGCACCTCGGCCAGGACCAGCTGGCCCACCGCGTCGTCCACGTCCCGGGTGGGCAGGCCGACGACCACGGTGCTCTCGCCGACGGTCGTCGCGGCGACGAGGTAGTCGCCCGACCGGCCGAGCGGGACCTCCTCGACCCGGCCGTCGGGGTCGACGTCCTCGAGCCGCGACGCGACCCGGTCGTCGAGGGTGTCGCGCTCGCCACGGCCGTCGCCGACCACGATCGCCTGGGGGTCGCTGCCGGGCTCGAGCAGGGCGATGAGGGTGCCCGGGGCGAGGTTGCGCAGGTCCACGCGGGTCTGCTGCTGCACGCCCGGCGGGGTCGGCGGGGTCTCCAGGACGCTGCTGAGGGTGGAGCGCACCTCGTTGTCGAGGCGCTCGGTGAGGGCGTGGCGCATCACCAGCGTGGTGGCGGTGCCGAGCAGCACCGAGACCGCCAGGGCCAGCACCACGGCGGTGAGCACCAGCCGGGCGGTCAGCGACCGCAGCCGGTCGGCGACCCTCCGCGCCCGGGGGTGGAGCCGGGCCCTCACGAGACGGGCTTCAGCACGTAGCCCGCGCCGCGCATCGTGTGGATCATCGGCTGCCGGCCGGCGTCGACCTTCTTGCGCAGGTAGGAGATGTAGAGCTCCACGACGTTGGCCTGGCCGCCGAAGTCGTAGTTCCAGACCCGGTCGAGGATCTGCGCCTTCGACAGCACCCGGCGCGGGTTGCGCATCAGGAAGCGCAGCAGCTCGAACTCGGTCGCGGTCAGCGTGATCTCGTCGCCGCCGCGGTACACCTCGTGGCTGTCCTCGTCCAGGGTCAGGTCCCCGACGGTGAGCACGGTCGACTCGGCGGCGGCCTGGGCGCCGGCGCGGCGCAGTAGGCCGCGCAGCCGGGCGACGAGCTCCTCGAGCGAGAAGGGCTTGGTGACGTAGTCGTCGCCACCGGCGGTGAGGCCGGCGATCCGGTCCTCCACGGCGTCGCGGGCGGTGAGGAAGACGACCGGCAGGTGCGGGTCGGTCGCCCGCATCCGGCGCAGCACCTCCAGGCCGTCGATGTCGGGGAGCATGATGTCGAGGACGACCGCGTCGGGCGCCATCTCCTTGGCGGCCGCGACCGCCTTGGTGCCCGAGTGCGCCGCCTGCACCTCGAAGCCCTCGTAGCGCAGCGCCATCGTGATCAGCTCGGCGATGTTGACCTCGTCGTCGACGACCAGGACACGCAGGGGGCTGCCATCGGCACGGGTGAGCTCCATGGCAGCACTGTGCCCGGTCTCCCTGTGGGTTTCCTGTGAGGTCGGTGTGCGTTCGTGATGGGTCGTGCCCCTGAGCGGGCGGTATGGCGCCCGCTCAGGGGCACGACTCGACTCGGAGGCGTGTCAGCCGACGAGGTCGGCGACCGCGAGGCTGGCGAAGACCATCGCCGTGCCCAGCGGCGCGCCCGGGCCGGGGTAGTAGGGGCCGGTCATCGGCGCGGCGGTGTTGCCGACGGCGTACAGGCCCGGGACGGCGGAGCCGTCGGGTCGCAGCGCCCGGCCGTGCGCGTCGGTGACGACGCCGCCCTTGGTGCCCAGGTCCGACAGCACGAAGCGCGCCGCGAAGAACGGGCCCTGGTCGATCGGGGTGAGGGCCTTGTTGGGGCCCTCCCCGTAGGTGAAGAAGGTGTCGTACTCGTCGGCACCGCGGCCGAAGTCCTCGTCGACGCCGGTGGCGCAGAAGCCGTTCCAGCGCTCGACGGTCGCCTCCAGCTCCTGCGCCGGTACGCCGATGGCCGCGGCGATCCCCGCGATCGACTCGGCCTCCACCCAGGTCCCGGCCGCCAGGTGGTCGGCGGGGTCGCCCTCGGGCATCGCGATGCCGGGGAGGCGGCCGCCCTCCCGGGAGTCGAAGACGAACCACGACGGCACGCGCGCGGGGTCCTTCGCCATCTCCCGGCCGAACCGGTCGTAGGGCAGCGACTCGTTGGCGTAGCGGAGTCCGTGGGCGTCGACCATGACGCCGCTGCGGAACCCGAGCGTGAACGAGCCGGCTCCGTCGGGGTGCTCGAGGCCGGGGCAGAACCACCCGAGACCGGTCCAGTCGACGGCCGCGCCGGCGTTGATGGCCGCGGAGATCGGCTCGCCGGTGTTGGTGCCGCGCGGCGCCATCGTCCAGGCGGCGCGGCCCGGGGTGCCGTGGGCGTGCCGGCGCGACTCGCTGCCCTCGAAGCCGCCGCTGCCGAGCAGCACGCCGCGCCGCGCGCGCACCTCGACCGCGCCCTCCTCGGTCGTCGCCCACACCCCGACGACGTGGTCGCCGGTCGCGTCGGTCTGGGTCATCAGGTCGCGCACGCAGTGGCCGGTGCGGATGGTGCCGCCGGCCTCGACGAAGGTCGCGGCCAGTCGGGCGATGAGCGCCTGCCCGCCGCTGAGGGTGCCGCGTCCCTCGCCGCCGACCCGGTCCCGCTCGACCGGCGGCCGGACCAGTGCCGCGACCTCGGTCGGCAGGGTGTCGCGCTTGATGCTGGTCGGCTGGATGGAGCGGCCCATCGGGCAGCGGCCGGGGGCGTCGTAGTACTCCGGGAAGGGCAGCCACTCGAAGTCGATGCCGGCCTCCTCCAGCGCGGCCACGACCCGGGGCGACTGCGCGAGGAACGCCTCGACCTTCATCGGGTCCGGGCTCCAGCCGTCGACCGGCGCCAGCACCGCCCCGAGGTAGGTGCGGGCGGACTCGGTGGAGTCGGCGATGCCGGCGCGCTGCTGGACGGCGCTGCCGGGCAGCCAGCAGGCGCCACCGGAGTAGGCGGAGGTGCCGCCGATCCGGTCGGTCTTCTCCAGCACCACCGTGCGCAGCCCCGCCCGCTGGGCCAGCAGCGCCCCGGTGAGGGCCCCGCCCCCGGACCCGACCACCACGACGTCGTACTCGTTGATCATGCCCGCGATCCTCATCGGTAGAACGTGTTCTAGGCAAGGGCTCGGGGCGGTGCGTCGTACGGGGTCGGGCGAATGGGTTCGTCTGGGTGAGGGCGGGCTTGCCGGCTTGCCACAATGGGCCGGTCATGGAGGCAGGGACGTCGGTGGAGCGCGAGCCGCTCGAGATCACCTATCCCGCCGACCTCCCGGTCAGCCAGCGCCGCGACGACATCGCCGAGGCGATCCGTGACCACCAGGTCGTGGTGGTCGCCGGTGAGACCGGCTCGGGCAAGACGACCCAGCTGCCGAAGATCTGCCTGGAGCTGGGGCGCGGGCGCACGACGTACCGCAAGGCCCGTGACGGCAAGAAGCGTCCCCGCGGCGGGCTCATCGGGCACACCCAGCCACGTCGGATCGCGGCACGCTCGGTCGCCGAGCGGATCGCCGACGAGCTCGGGCAGCCGCTGGGGCAGGAGTCGGTGGTGGGCTACCAGGTGCGCTTCACCGACCGCACCAGCGCGGACACCCGCGTCAAGCTGATGACCGACGGCATCCTGCTCGCCGAGCTGCAGCGCGACCGGATGCTGTGGCGCTACGACACCATCATCATCGACGAGGCCCACGAGCGCTCCCTCAACATCGACTTCCTGCTCGGCTACCTCAAGCGGCTGCTGCCGCGCCGGCCGGACCTCAAGCTGGTCATCACCTCCGCGACCATCGACGTGCAGCGCTTCTCCGAGCACTTCGCCGACCGTGACGGCACCCCTGCGCCGATCATCGAGGTGTCGGGGCGCACCTACCCCGTCGAGGTCCGCTACCGCCCGCTGTTGGAGCTCCCGGAGGACGACGAGGACGGCGAACCGGTCCAGCGCGACCAGACCGAGGCGATCGTCGAGGCCGTGCGCGAGCTCGCGGCCGAGGGCCCGGGTGACGTGCTGGTCTTCCTGCCCGGCGAGCGGGAGATCCGAGACACCGCCGACGCGCTCGAGGACGCGGCGGGCTCCCTGCGGGGCGCGGGCGGGGGCGTCGAGGTCGTGCCGCTCTACTCCCGGCTCTCGGCCGCCGAGCAGCACCGCGTCTTCGCGCCGCACACCGGGCGCCGCGTGGTGCTGGCCACCAACGTCGCCGAGACGTCGCTGACGGTGCCCGGCATCCGGTACGTCGTCGACACCGGCGTCGCCCGCATCAGTCGCTACTCCCTGCGCACCAAGGTGCAGCGGCTGCCCGTCGAGGCCGTCAGCCAGGCCTCGGCCAACCAGCGCGCCGGTCGCTGCGGCCGCGTGGGGCCGGGCATCTGCATCCGGCTCTACTCCGAGGAGGACTTCCTCGGTCGACCGGAGTTCACCGACCCCGAGATCCTGCGCACCAACCTGGCCAGCGTCATCCTGCAGATGCGCGCGCTCGGCCTCGGCGACATCGCCCGGTTCCCGTTCGTCGAGCCGCCGGACCGGCGCAACGTCTCCTCCGGCCTGCAGCTGCTCGAGGAGCTCGGTGCGCTGCGCGCCGGCGGCGACGGCAAGGACTCGCTCACCGACACCGGGCGTCGCCTGGCGCGGCTGCCGATCGACCCACGCCTGGGCCGGATGATCCTCGAGGCCGACCGGCTCGGCTGCGTGCGCGAGGTGCTGGTCATCGTCGCGGCGATGTCGCTCCAGGACCCGCGCGAGCGTCCCGCCGAGCAGCGCGCCCAGGCCGACCAGCTGCACGCGCGGTTCAAGGCCGAGGGGTCGGACCTGCTGACCTGGCTCAACCTGTGGCGCTACGTCCGCGAGCAGCAGCGCGAGCTGTCCTCGAGCGCGTTCCGCCGGATGTGCAAGCGCGAGCACCTCAACTACCTGCGCATCCGCGAGTGGCAGGACTTCGAGTCCCAGCTGCGGCAGGTGTGCAAGGAGATGAAGATCGAGGTCTCGACGAGCTCGACCAGCGGTGGGGCGGCGTACGACGCCGACGGCATCCACCAGGCGCTGCTCTCGGGCCTGCTCTCCCACATCGGGGTGCTGGAGGAGAAGGAGAAGCCGGCGCCGGGCGCACGGGGCAAGGGCAAGCGGCCCGGCCCGCGCGAGTACCTCGGCGCCCGCGGCGCGCGGTTCGCGATCTTCCCGGGCTCGGGGCTGAAGGGGAGGTCGCCGGCGTTCGTCATGGCCGGTGAGCTCGTGGAGACCTCGCGCCTGTGGGCCCGCCAGGTCGCGGCGATCCAGCCCGAGTGGGCCGAGCGGCTGGCCGGCGATCTGGTGAAGCGGCAGTACTCCGAGCCGCACTGGTCGACCAAGCGCGCCGCCGTCATGGCGCGCGAGCGGGTCACGCTGTATGGCGTGCCGCTGGTCGCCGACCGGCTCGTCAACTACGGCACGGTCGACCGGGCGCTCGCCCGCGAGCTGTTCATCCGGCACGCGCTGGTGCAGGGCGAGTGGGCTGCACTGGAGTCGGGGCGCCAGAAGTTCTACGAGCACAACCGGCGCCTGCTCGAGGAGGCCGCCGAGCTCGAGCACCGCTCGCGGCGCCGCGACATCGTGGTCTCCGAGGACATCCTCTTCGACTTCTACGACGCCCGGGTCGGGCCCGAGGTCGTCTCCGGGGTGCACTTCGAGCAGTGGTGGAAGCGCGAGCGGCAGAAGCACCCGCGGCTGCTCGACTTCGACCTGTCGATGCTCACCCACGACACCGCCGAGGAGGTCACCGAGTCAGACTTCCCCCAGGCGTGGCAGGGGGAGGGGCTGACCTTCAACCTGGCCTACCACTTCGAGCCGGGTGCCGACGACGACGGCCTGACCATCGAGGTGCCGGTCGCGACCCTCAACCGGGTCGGGGCCGACGACTTCTCCTGGAACGTCCCCGGGCTGCGCGAGGAGCTGGTCACCGCGCTGATCCGCTCGCTGCCGAAGAACCTGCGCGTCTCGTTCGTCCCCGCGCCCGACAAGGCGCGGGAGTTCCTGCGGACCGTGCCGGCAGGCGAGGAGCCGCTGCTCGACGCGCTCGAGCGCTGGTGCAGGGCGACGACCGGCGTCGTGGTGCCGCGCGAGGCGTGGGACTGGTCGAAGGTGCCCGAGCACCTGCGCCCGACCTACCGCGTCGTCGACGAGCAGGGCCGCGAGCAGGCCCGCGGCAAGGACCTCGAGGCGCTCAAGCAGCCGCTGCGTGGGCAGTTCCAGCAGGCGATGGACGAGGTCGCGACCGACTCCGGGCTCGCGCGGACCGGCGAGACCACCTGGGTCTTCGGCGACCTGCCGGCCTCGATCACCCAGACCCGCGCCGGGCACGAGGTCACGGCCTACCCCGGGCTCGTGGACGAGGGGTCGAGCGTCGGTCTGGAGGTCGTCGGCTCAGCCGAGGAGCGCGACGCCCGACACCGGCTCGGCGTGCGACGCCTGGTGCTGCTCGGCCTCGACGCCGGCGGCGACCACACCGTGAAGAGGGTCCTCGACGGGCTCGACAACGCCCAGAAGCTCGGCCTGGCCGGCTCGCCCTACCCGACCGTCGCCGAGCTGCTGGAGGACTGCCGTGCGGCCGTGGTCGCCGAGGCCGTCGACGCCCGGCCCCCGGTGCGGTCGCAGGCGGCGTACGACGCTCTCCTGACGGCGGTCCGCGGGGACCTCGAGGCGCGGGTGCGGGGCGTGCTGGCCGACGTGGTGCGGGTGCTGACGACCTGGCGCGGCGTGGAGAAGGAGCTGTCGGGGCGCGCCGACATGGCGATGCTGCCGGCGCTGACCGACATGCGTGGGCAGCTGGCACGGCTCGTCGACCGCGGGTTCGTCGCGGAGGCCGGCCCCTCGCAGCTGCGCCGGTTCCCGGTCTACCTCGCCGCGCTGTCGCAGCGGCGCGAGAAGCTGCTCGAGGGCGGCGGCTCGGTCGGACGCGACCGGCAGCTGATGGACCGCATCGCCGACCTCCAGGACGCCTGGCTGCACCAGGTCGAGGCACTGCCCGAGGGCCGCCCGCTGCCCGAGCGGCTGCGCCAAGCGCGCTGGATGCTCGAGGAGTACCGCATCTCGCTGTGGGCCCAGCAGCTCGGCACCGCACACCCGGTCTCCGACCAACGGATCCGCAAGGTGCTGGGCTGAGGCCCGGGCCTGCTCGACCGCCGAGGGTCAGCCGAGGCGGCCGGCCAGCTCCAGGTGACCGGCGGCCTCGAGCTGCTCGGCGGTGGCGAGCATCCGGCTGACCTCGTCGTGGCTGGCCTCGCCGGTGGCGTGACCGGCCGCCACGACGCGCGCGAAGGCAGAGGCACGGAAGAGCAGGTCGGCGAAGTCGCCGGTCGCGATGCCCCGCAGCACCTCGTCGACCATGGCGCGCAGCTGGTCGGGGCCCGGCGGGTCGGCCACCCCGGCCACGACGCGGGCGACCTGCGCGCGGGCGCGACCCTCTTCGAAGGCCCGTGAGACGCGCACCGGGTCCGCGTGCACCCACTGGCGCAGCAGGTAGAGCCGCCACAGGCAGCCGGCCAGGGTGTCGGCCGGAGCACCCGACCAGACCTCCGCGATCGCCTCGATGCCCTCGGTGTCGGCCAGGTGGAGCAGCCGGTCGGCGACCGCGTCGTCCTCGGACTTCCGCGCCCCGCGCACCAGCAGCGCGGCGGCGCGCTCGGCGGCCTCGGTCACGATCGCCGGGTCGGTCCCGCCCTCGACGGCCTCGAAGAACGCGGCGCTCTTCTGGGTCGGGCGGTGGTGCGGTCTGCTCACCGGGACCACGGTACGCCGCGGCGTACCCCTCCTGCCCCCTCCCGCCCCGACCGTCCCTCCACGCCGAGCCTGCGCGTCCTTCCGGAAGTTCGCGTCGGTTCGGCGGAAGCATTGGGTGGGCGGAAGCATTGGGTGGGCGGGGGATGGCGTCTATGCTTCTCGGGTGCGCCGGGCCGCGGCAGCCCCGGGTCCCAACATCAGCCGCTACGAGCGGCCACGCGCCGTGAGGCGCTCCCGGTCCGGCGCACATCACTCGTCATCACGGGCTCAGCGGGTTCGGCTGGCTCCTCGGGCCGTGGGATCCCCGGGGGCGACTAGGGTCGTGGCCATGGCTGCCTACAACCCGCGCACCGACGGCAAGCCCGACCCGGGCGAGGTCGTGTGGGCGTGGGTGCCCTACGAGGAGGACGCCAGCCAGGGCAAGGACCGCCCGGTCCTCCTCATCGGCCGTGACCGGCGCCGGCTCTACGGCCTGATGCTCACCAGCCAGGACCACGACCGCGACGCCGCCGACGAGGCCCGCCACGGCCGCTACTGGATGGACGTCGGCGCCGGCGGCTGGGACCGCGAGCGGCGACCCAGCGAGGTGCGCCTGGACCGGCTCCTGACGCTCGCGCCCGGCGACGTACGCCGGGAGGGGGCTGCGCTGGACCGCCCGACGTTCGAGCGGGTGATCGCCGCGGCCGGTCGCTTCCACAGCTTCGGCTGAGCCGGCAGGCCTGTCAGGGCCGGCGACGTGACGATCGGCACGCCGTCGCGGGCGGGTGCGGCCCCACGGTGTGAGTAGGGTGACGGCGCGGGTCGCGTGACCCGGGATCGGGAGGCGACGTGAGGTTCATCGGGCGTGCCGCTGCACGACGTACGACGGCGGCGCTGCTGTCGACCGTCGTGCTCGCGGGGCTGGCCGCGTGCTCGGACGAGCAGTCCTCGAGCCGGCCGCCGCTGGACCCCGACCCGGTCGCCACGCCCGTCCCCGAGGACCAGCTGACCTTGGCCGTGTGGGGGAGCCGCGCCGAGATCGACACCTACGAGCGGTTGATGGCGGAGTACTCCGTCATCTCCGAGACCTCCGACGTGGAGGTCGTCGCCTTCTCCGACCGCGAGGAGGCGATGGCGGCCCTGGCCGCGGGCGAGGTCGACCCCGACGTGTTCATGGCCTCCCGACGCGACCTGTCCTGGCTGCGCGACGAGGGCCGCACCAGCCCGGTCGACGAGCTGCTCGACGAGCGGTTCGTGGAGTTCGGCGACGTCTACTCCCGCGACGCGCTGCTGGCCTTCTCCGCCGACCGCCGGCTGCAGTGCATGCCGTTCGAGATCTCCCCGACGGTCGTCTTCTACAACACCGACCTCATCGACTTCGAGCGGATGGAGGCGCGCGGTCTCGAGGTGCCCTCCAGTGCCAGCCGCTGGAGCTTCGAGGAGTTCCAGGCCGCCGCCGAGTTCGCGACGCGGCCCCGCAAGGGCACCAAGGGCGTCTACGTCGACCCCTCGCTGGCCGGCCTGGCGCCGTTCATCTACTCCGGTGGCGGCAACCTCTTCGACGACGACGACGCCCCGACCTCCCTGGCCTTCTCCGACGGCTCCACCCGCGACGCCCTGGAGACGACCCTCGGACTGCTGCGCAACGGCCCGCTCACGCTGTCGAGCAAGCAGCTGACCCAGGCGACCCCTCAGCAGTGGTTCCGACGCGGCCGGCTCGGGATGATCACCGGCGACCGCTCGTGGGTGCCCCAGCTGCGCCTGACCCAGGGGCTGTCCTTCGACGTGATGCCGATCCCCACGATCGAGACCTCCGCCACCACCGGCGAGCTGACCGGCTTCTGCCTGGCCCGACGCCCGGTGTCGCTGTCCGGCGCCGCCGACCTGCTCGTGCACCTGATCAGCGACGACGTCGTGCGGCCGCTGACGCGCACCGGCTTCGTGGTCCCGGCCAACCAGCAGGTCGCCCTGTCCGAGGACTTCCTCCAGCCGGGCCGTCAGCCTGTCGAGGCGGGGGTCTTCACCGACTCCGCCGACGACATGGTGATCCCGCCGCTGCTCGACACCTGGGGCGAGCTGCAGCGCGCGGTGGACGACCAGGTGGCCCAGCTGGTCACCGCCCCGGGCGTGCTCGACCTCGAGGGCGCCAGCGCCACGATCGACTTCGCCTCCCAGCTGGTGCTGGCCCCGGAGCTGGTGCTCGACACCGGCGAGGAGGACTCCGGGGAGCCCGGCGACACGCAGTAGGCGCTCAGGCGTCGGGCTGGGGAGCCTCGGGCTCGGACTGCGGTGCCTCCGGGACCGGCTCGTCGCCGTGCAGGATCGCCGCGACGAGCAGCGGGGTCGTGAGCTCGACCTGCCACGGGCGGGCGCCGTACCCGGTCAGCTGCTCGGCCACCGCGGCGGCCAGCGCCTGCGGGTCGCGGGTGCGCGGCGGCGCCCAGAGGGTACGCCGCATGAAGTCGGGCGTCAGGAGCTGCTCGGCGGGCATCGAGTGCTCCTCGGCCAGGGCCGTCATCGCCTCCCGGGCGTGCTGCAGGCGGCGCGCTGCCACGGGATCGCGGTCGGCCCAGGCCCGGGGGGTGGGGGGACCGTCCGAGCGCGGTGCCCGGGTGGGCAGCTCGTCCTCGGGGAGCTCGGCGACCTCGCGCAGCGTGGCCACCCACCGGGAGGAGTAGCGCTCGGCGCCGCGGCCGTGGAAGCCCTTCAGCCCCAGCAGGGAGCCCTTGTCGGTGGGCATGTGCGTGGCGGCGACGGTGATGGCGGAGTCGGGGAGGATGCGGCCCGGGGTGACGTCGCGCTGCTCGGCGAGGGAGTCGCGCAGCTCCCACAGCGCCTTGACCGCCCCGAGGGAGCGACGCCCCCGGACCTTGTGCAGCCCGCCCACTCGGCCTTGCCGGTCTCCTCGAGCTCGGCGGCCAGCAGGTCGCGCAGCTCCACGAGGACCTCGACGTCGAGGGCGGCGTACTCCAGCCAGGGCTTCGGCAGCGGGCGCGTCGACCAGTCGACGGCCGAGTGCTCCTTCTTCATCCGGCGGCCCAGCAGGGTCTCCACCAGTGTGGCGAGCCCGACGCGGGGGTAGCCCAGCAGGCGGCCGGCGAGCTCGGTGTCGAAGAGCTCGGTGGGGGAGAGCCCCTCGTCGCGCAGGCAGGGGAGGTCCTGGGTGGCGGCGTGCAGGATCCACTCGGCGTCGCCGATGGCCTCCTGCAGCGGGGCCAGCCCGTCGAAGGCGATGGGGTCGACCAGGTGGGTGCCGGAGCCCTCGCGGCGCAGCTGGATGAGGTAGGCGCGGTTGGAGTAGCGGTAGCCCGAGGCGCGCTCGGCGTCGATCGCGACCGGGCCGGTGCCACCGGCGACGGCCTCGCAGACCGCCTCCAGGGCCTCGGGGGTCTCCACGACCGACGGCATCGGCTCGCGCAGGGCCAGCAGCGGGGCCTTCTCCGGCTCCTGCTCGGGAGGGGTCCCAGGAGCGGGGGCGTCGGTCTCGGGCTGCTCGGGCTGCTCGGGCTGCTCGGGCTGCTGGGGGTCGTGGGGGTCGTGGGGGACGGTCGGCTCGCTCATCTGATCAGCGGCTACGCTGTCCGCGCCGGCTCGGCATCACCGCGACCCCGTCGGGGACCGGCGGCAGCCCGGCGGCGGTGCACATCAGCTCGCCCCACGCCTCGACGTGCGGGGTGGTGTCGGGGGTGCGCTCGGCGCCGTCGGGGTGGACGGGGGTCCACGAGGCGCGGATCTCGATCTGGGCGGTGCCCTGCTCCTCGCTCATCCCGCCGAAGCTCTCGGTCGCCACGCGGGTGACGGTGCCCGACGCGGCGACGTGCTCGGCGCCGTGGGCGGCCAGGGCCTCGGTCAGCCAGGACCAGCCGACGGCCGACAGCATCGCGTCGGTGACCAGGTCGACCTCGATCTCGGCGCGGACGTAGGCCACGCACCGGAAGGTGCCCTCCCACGCGTCGTTGCCGCTCGGGTCGTGCAGCAGGATGATCCGCCCGGTCGCGACGTCCACGTCGTCGACGGTGACGTCGGCGGAGACGGCGGCGGCGTACGGCGCGATCCGCTGGGGCGCCGGCATCGGCTCCAGCAGCACCTCGGGGCGCACCCGGGCCCGTCGCAGGCCGGCGACCGCCTCGCGGAACGCGGGCGGCTCGGCGGGCGCACCCGCGGCGGGGTGCGTCTCCTGACGGACGACCATGCCCCCACAGTAGGTCGCACCCCTGCGGTCTGATGTGCGAACACGCCGGGACCCTGCCACCCTTGAGCGGTGACGAGCCCCACCCAGGCCTCTGCGGCCGACCTGTCCGGCAGCGCGTTCCTCAAGGCCCTGCGCGGCGAGCCCGTGCCGTACACGCCGGTGTGGTTCATGCGCCAGGCCGGGCGCTCGCTCCCGGAGTACCTCAAGGTCCGCGAGGGCGTGGGGATGCTGGAGTCCTGCATGGACCCCGACCTCACCATCGAGATCACCATGCAGCCGGTGCGCCGCTACGGCGTCGACGCCGCGATCTTCTTCTCCGACATCGTGCTGCCGCTCAAGGCCGTCGGGGTCGACCTCGACATCAAGCCCGGCGTCGGACCGGTCGTCGCCCACCCGGTGCGCACGCTCGAGGACGTCGCCGCGATCCCCGACCTGACCCCCGAGCACGTCCCGTTCATCACCCGGGCCGTCCAGGGCCTGGTGGGCGAGCTGGGCAGCACCCCGCTGATCGGGTTCGCCGGCGCGCCGTTCACGGTGGCGTCGTACCTCGTCGAGGGCGGGCCGTCGAAGGAGCACGCCAAGACCAAGGCGATGATGTTCGGCGCCCCCGAGGTGTGGTCGGCGCTGATGGAGAAGATCGCCGGCATCGCCGCGGCCTACCTCGAGGTCCAGGTCGCCGCCGGCGCCTCGGCCGTGCAGCTCTTCGACTCCTGGGCCGGCGCGCTCACCCCGCAGGACTACGCCGCGCACGTCCAGCCCTGGTCGACCTCGGTGCTGGCCCGCGCCGGCGCACTGGGCGTCCCGCGCATCCACTTCGGGGTCGGCACGTCCAACCTGCTCGACCTGATGGGGGAGGCCGGTGCCGACGTCGTCGGTGTCGACTGGCGCACCCCGCTGGAGCGCGCGATCCCGATGGTCGGCGACCGCGGTGTCCAGGGCAACCTCGACCCGACCCTCGTCTTCGCCCCCACCGAGGTGATGACCGCCCGCGCCGCCGAGATCATCGAGGCCGGCCGCGCCGCCAAGGGCCACGTCTTCAACCTCGGCCACGGCGTCCTGCCGTCGACGGACCCCGACCAGCTGGCGCGGCTGACGGACTTCGTGCACGAGTACCCGCTCGACGCGGGATAGTCCGCACGAGTTCTCACCCCCAGCTCGAGCCGAGGGTGGGAAATCGTGCGGAGTATCCCGGCTCAGCCCTCCAGCACCGGCTCGCCGGCAGACGGCCCGGCCGGACCGGCCGGCTCCGCCGGCGCCTCGGTACGCCGACGGCGGACCGCCCTGCGGACCAGCAGCCACCCGGGGACCCCGAGCACCAGGGCGACGCCGAGGAAGGGCAGCAGGGCGCCGGCGACGGTGGCCAGCCCGACCGCGACGGTGCCCAGCGCGGCCCAGCCGGCCGAGAGCCCGGCCAGGAAGCCGTCCTCGCCGTCCTCCTCCTCGGGCTCGTCGACCGGGTGGCGCTGCAGGTGCACGGTGATGGTCGACAGCGAGGTCTGGTCGGCCAGGTAGGCCTGCTGGCGCAGCAGCGAGTTGAGCCGGGCCTCGCGGTCGGTGAGCTGGCGCTCGACGGCGACGATGTCGCGGATCGACCCGGCGCGGTCGAGGAGCTGCTCGATGCGCGCGATGCTCTGGCGCTGCACCCGGATGCGGACGTTCGTGTCGACCACCTGGGTCGTGACGTCCTCGGAGGTCGTGGAGGAGGCCTCGAGGTCCGCGACCTTCTCCAGCGCGTCCATCGTCTCGGTGAACTCCGCGGACGGCACCCGCAGCACCAGTCGCGCGGTGCGCACGGCGCCGTCGTCGTCGGTGCGGGTCTCGGAGTCGGTGACCTGGCCGCCGACCCGGTCGACCACCTTCTGCACCTCGAAGCGGGCGTCGCCCACGTCGTCGGCGCGCAGGCTCACGGTGCCGGTGGAGATGATCGAGGCCTGCCGCGCGCCCTCCTCCGCCGAGGCGGCGTCGACGGCGTCTGAGGCGGCCATGTCCCGCTCGGCCGTGTCCCCGTCGGACATGAGCGCGGAGGTGGAGTCCATCGCGCCGGCGCCGGCCTCGTCGAACACCTCGGGGGCGTCCATGTCGGCGCCCTCCATCGGCTCGGCCATCGACTCACCGCCCATCGCGTCGTCGGAGGAGCCGGCGCTGCAGCCGGCGAGGACGAGGAGCGCCAGCAGCGCGAGCACGATGCCGAGCGCGACGGCGACAGGGGTGCGGGATCGGTTCATGCCGGTGGGACGCGGCGTCGGGGGTGGTGGTTCCCCGTGGGACGCTGGGGGACGTGGGCCAGCAGGGTGAGCACCGGGAGGTCGTGGTCGTCGGCGCCGGGATCGGCGGCCTGTCGGCGGCGTACCGGCTCCAGCAGCAGGGCCGCGACGTCCTCGTCCTCGAGGGCTCCCCGCAGGTCGGCGGCGTGCTGCGCCGCCGCAGCGTCGCGGGCGTGCCCGTCGACGTCGGCGCCGAGGCGATGCTCAACCGCCGGCCCGAGGGCGTCGCGCTGGCCGCGGACCTCGGCCTCGAGGTGTGCCACCCCACCGTCGCCTCGAGCCGGATCTGGACCCGCGACGCGCTGCGCCCGCTGCCGCGCTCCCTCATGGGCGTGCCGCTGGACCTCGACGACCTCGCGGCCAGCGGCGTGCTCACCGACGCCGAGCTGGCCCGGGTCCGCGAGGAGTCCGGCCACGCCGCCACCCCCATCGGCGCCGACGTCACGGTCGGCGACCTCGTCGACGACCGCCTCGGCCCCGCGGTCACCGACCGCCTCGTCGAGCCCCTCCTCGGCGGTGTGTACGCCGGTCACGCCCGACGGATCTCGGCCCGGGCGGCCGTCCCGCAGCTGGTCGCCCTCGCCGAGCAGGGCTCGCTGCTCGACCAGGCCCCTGGCCTCACCGCCCCGGCGACCTACTCGGCCCCCGTCTTCGCCGGTCTCCCCGGCGGCATGGGTGGGCTCCCACTGGCCCTGGCCGAGCGGCTCGAGGTCCGCACCAGGGCCACGGTCCGCGGGCTGCGCCGCACCACGACCAGCGGACCGTTCGCGCTCACCGTCGGCCCCACGACCGACGAGCGCACGATCACCGCCGACGCCGTGGTGCTGGCCGTACCGGCCGCCGGCTTCCTGGTGCCGCCGGTGGAGCGGCGGGCGATCAAGGCCGCCACCTTCTCCTTCTCCAAGTGGGGCTGGGTCCGCGAGGCCGGCGCCGCCGACGGGCTGATCCACCTGCGCACCTCGCTCGGCCGGCACGGCGAGGAGGCCGCGCTGCAGGCGAACGACGACGAGCTGGTCGCCGTCTCGCTGCGCGACCTGCGCGACGCCACCGGCCTCGAGGCCACCCCGGTCGACACCCACGTGCAGCGCTGGGGCGGGGGCCTCCCGCAGTACTCCCTCGGTCACCTCGACCGCGTCGCCCGCGTCCGGGCCGCCGTGGAGGCGGTCCCCGGCCTGGCCGTCTGCGGGGCGGCGTACGACGGCGTCGGTATCCCCGCCGTCATCGGCTCCGCGGAGCGCGCGGCACAATGGGTGCCATGAGCGACACCATGTCCAACGCCGCCCGCGTGCGCGAGATCAACGACTCGATCCGCTACACCATGTGGTCGGTGTTCCGGCTGCGCGACGTGCTCGGCCCCGACGCCGACCGGCCCGCCGAGGGCGCCGAGGTCGAGAAGCTCTTCGCCGAGCTCGACGAGTCCGACACGGTCGTGCGCGGCGTCTACGACGTCAGCGGCCTGCGCGCCGACGCC
>LULE01000102.1_pt1 | contig 28822 bp, 30 predicted proteins | sample 728231 | NCBI WGS metagenome assembly LULE01 (sample SAMN03860297, study PRJNA289734) | marine metagenome | biome: seawater column; feature: ocean; material: water; isolation source: Red Sea water column Station 192 - depth 10m | place: Saudi Arabia: Red Sea | collected 2011-10-15 | depth 10 m | reverse complement strand
TCTTATGTCCGATAATGAAACTATAATCCGGGAATGAAACAAGAGCATGAACACAATGATATCAATACGTTAGTGTCCACTAATGGAACAAGAACGACATGCAGAATCCGGACGCTACCAAGGGTGAATCAACCGCCGGCGACACCATTCCGGGCACGGTGCGCGCCACGAACACGCGCCGGGCCTATGCGACCGACTGGTCGCTCTTTGCCCGTTGGTGCCGGGGCGCAGGTTTGGATCCCCTGCCCCCGCGGGCCGAGACCGTCGCGCTCTATCTCACCCGTTTGGCCACAGGTAGTGATCGAGCACCGGCCCTGTCGGTCCCCTCAATCGAGCGGCGGCTCTCGGGTCTCGTCTGGAACTACGCCGAGCGTGGGATGCCGCTCGACCGGGGCGACCCGCGCATCGTTGCGGCGATGGCCGGGGTCCGGCGCGGTTCGTCCCGGACCCCGGCGCAGAAGGTGGCGGTGACCGCCGACGACATCCTCGCCATGGTCTCCACCCTGCCCTTTGACCTGCGCGGGTTGCGTGACCGCGCGCTCTTGCTGGTGGGCTATGCGGGCGGGATGCGCCGGTCCGAGATCGTGAACCTCGACCGGCATCGGGACGACCGGACGCCGGGCACGGGCTGGGTCGAGCTGTATCCTGAGGGGATTGTCGCCAGGCTCGCCACCGGGCGCGTCTGGCGCGAGGTCGAGATCGGGCGCGGATCAACAGAGCAAAGCTGCCCGGTCGCGGCGCTGGAACGCTGGCTCGCCCTGGCCCGGATCGACGCAGGCCCGCTGTTCCAGCCGGTCTCGCGCGACGGCCTGCGCGCGCAGGGCACGCGGCTGAACGACCGTCACGTCGCCCGACTGATCAAGCGCACGGTGCGCAATGCGGGGCTGCGGCCGGACCTGCCCGAGGCCGAGCGGCTCGCGCTTTTCTCGGGCCACTCGCTGCGCGCGGGCCTTGTCCGCTCGACCGCCCCCTCCGGCGCGGATCGGTTCCGGATGAACCTGACCCGGGCCGCAGGGCTGTGACCCCCGACCGCACCTGACCGGAACGCAAAAAGGGCCGCATCGCGCGGCCCTTGTCCATTCTCGTTCCTGCTCAAAAACCTTCCCTGCGGAAAAGGTTTCAGCGAATACGGTCCAGCATCTCGCGCACCGCCGCCTCGAGCGTGCGGCGATCCACCGTCGAGAAATCCTTGTCGAGCCGGATCTCGAGACGCCCGGCCGAAGCCGTGCATTTCGCGGCCCCCGCGGCGCTGTCGAACTGGAAGCTCGTCTTGGCCTTCGACGTCACACCGGCCTGCTTCGCGGCCTTCGGTCGAGGCTTCGGATCGTCGTCGCCGATGGATCCCGCGGCCCCGAGCGCCTCGCGCAGCGCGCCCAGTTCGTCAAGCTCCGAGCGGTTTTCCCAATCGGCGAGCTTGGCCTTGATGCGGGGCAGCAGCGTTTCGTCCTCTTCGAGCGCGGCCGCGAGCGATAGGCCAAGCGACCGGGGCAAGGCCGCCGGATAGGCGATCACGCCCTGCAACTTGCGCATCACCGTGATGAAGCTGCGGATATAGCTGCGCTTGGAATAGGAGGCCGATTTGAACAGCGCCTTCACCGCGCGGTCCGGGTCGTTCTCGGCCGTCTGCGGATCGGCGGCATAGTCGAGGGCGAGCCGTGCCATTTCGGCAAAGGAGATGTCCTTTCGCACGAGGTTCTCGTCCACCATCTTGCGGTAGAGATCCTCGATCGCGTCCCCCTCAACCGACACCGCGGCGGGGATCTGGCTATAGCGGTCCGCATCCCCGGTTTCCGCGAGCAGTTCGGTGAAGGCGGCAAGACGGCGATAGCCCTGGATCAACTCGTAGCGTCCGTCCTCGCGCGCCTCGACCCGGATCGGGTTGGACAGACCAAGTTCGGCAATCGAGGCTTTCAGCTCGGCCAGCTCCATGTCCGGGCCCTTGATCCGGTCGCGCACCAGCTTGTCGGTCTCGACATGGTCGATCGGGATCAGCTCGACCACCAGCCCCAGCTTCTTGAGCCGGACATGTTCATGGGCGAGGGCGTCGTTCTCGGCCCGGATCTGCGCCTCGATATCGGCGCGTTCACGGGCCGACACGGCGGTTTCCGCGATGGCCGTCGCCATCGGGCCGCGCCGGCCCCGGTCGTCCGAAACCTTTTCCGCGGGGAAGGTTTCGGGCGTGACCTCGGGCGATTCGTCGGGCATGTCGATGTCGAACATGCGGCGCTTCTTGCTCATGGTTCAGCTCCTCAAATCTTGTCCCAGGACGCGAGCACGTGTCCTTTGAATTCCTCGTAGGCCCGGTCGAAACTGGCCCGCGCCCGGCGCCACGTCTCGCGCGTCATTTCGCGGTAGTCGATCTCGTAGACCGACGACAGAAAGCGGCCCGACTGCTCGACGGCGCGCGTCATCTCGATCGGATGCTCGGACACATGATCACCGAAAACCTTGCGAAAGGCTTCGAACATCGCGCGGTGCAGGTCGTTGCCCGGCTCGTACCGCGTCATCAGGAAGCGGATGTCGGTAAAGGCCTTGGGCAGCGAAACCTTCCCCGCGGGGAAGGTCTTGTCGAACCCGTGCGCCAGATCCTCGAGCGCCTCGGCAAGCTGGCCGATGAAGGAGGTGGTCGAGTCGTACTCCCAATAGCCGGGGCCGGAGGGGATATAGAGCATGTCGGCCGCGAAGACCGCGTTCATGCTCTGGTAGCCGATGGCCGGGGGGCAGTCGAAGATCACGAGGTCGTAGTCGTCATCACCCAACTGGTCGAGGTATCGCGACACGGCGGCGAAGAATGACCACTCGGGATTGAGGTGGCGGTATTGGGCCGAAGCGAACTCGACAAAGGCCGCGTTGGCACAGGAGGGGATGATGTCGATGGTCGGCCAGGCGGTGGGCTTGATGAAGTCCTGATGGCGCAGCTCGGCGAGACCAAGGTCGCGAATCGCGGCCGGGATCGACCGCTGGGGCAGGGTGGTCCCGCTCGCGGCGCCGACGGCCACCGCGTTCATCCGGTCCGTCTCGCGAATCAGGTCGCGGGCCATGATGCCCCAGACCGTGTAATCCTCGGCCACGTCGTTGAGCCCCATGGAATGCGAAAGTGTCGCCTGCGGATCGAAGTCCACAAGCAGCACCCGGTAGCCGTCGAGCGCCGCAGCATGGGCGAGGTGAAGGGCGACCGTCGACTTGCCCGCGCCGCCCTTGAAGTTGGCGACGGCGGCGCGGAAGGCGCGCTTGCCGGCGGGACGCGAGGGAAGGAGGGACTTGCGATTCACTTTCATCCGGCGCCGCAGCTCGTTGATCTCTTCGAGCGAGAACCACCGCTGACGCCCATCCGGTTCGACCTCGCCGCCCGGGAGCGAGGGGTCGGCGGCGAGCCTTCCACGGAAAGTGGACTGGTTGATCCCGAAGATCAGCTCGCTCACCTCCCAGGACGAGAATCGCCGGAGCCGCTTGGTGTTCTCCGGGGAAAAGGTCTGCTGGCGGATCCAGCTTTGCATCTTGAGCGACTGGGATTGGAGCCGCGCGAGATCTTCATGGGTATACATTTTGCGTTTCGCCTCAACGTAAATTCCTGCTGCTTCCCGGAATACGCCGGATTTGCAAGAAACGCAAAAGCTAGTTTAGAGTGCACGCAACCTTCCCCGCGGAAAAGGTTTCAGCCTGCCGCCCCCTGATTCCCTTGGGCGGCACGCGATTCGCAACGGGGCTGGAGGCAGAGGCCCAGATATGGAGAAGCCAACTCTCTATTGCGGGACATGATCCGGGCGCCCACAGGATATTAGGGGACATTTCGAGCCGAATAGGGGACAGCCATACATGTCACCCTTTACCAATAGAACCTATTTCTTTCGAAATGGATTGGGGGCGCCAACCCAAGCCTTGCCGCCAAGACTTGACAGAATCGCACCTCTGGACGCAAATAGCGATCAATCGGTGAAAGACGTTGGCAACACCTCGAAACCCCACGGTGTTCCACGTTTCAGAACTCCCCCAAGAGAGGGAAGGCCACCGAACGAGGCACCCGCCGCCCATGCGCGGCACGGAACGAGAGACAGGAAGGACCGGGCAGTGGCTTTCGCAAAACCCGTCGGACCGGCGGCCGCGACGCGGAAATACGACATCCTATCTGCGCTCATGGCATTTGCCCTGACGCAGGACCCCACGACCCAGAAGCGTGTTCTCAGGATCATGGCCCTGATCACCTCGCGCTACAACTGGCAGAACGACGAGCTTTCGATGGGGCAGGATGCCATCGCCGCGCTTTGGGGTGTGGACACGCGGACGGTGAAACGGGAGATGGCCAAATATCAGGCAATGGGCTGGATGGTCGTCAAACGGCGCGGCGCGCGGGGGCGGGTCAGCCTCTATGGGCTCGACCTTGTGCGGATGCTCGAGGACACGCGTCCGGCCTGGCCCAACATCGGGCCGGATTTCGTCGAGCGCAACGATCCCGAGGCCCGGCCCGCGACTCCGTCGAACGTGGTGGCGCTCAGGGCGGTCACGGCGCCCGCGGTGGACGGGAGCCTCTGGGCCGAAACGCAGGCGCTGCTTCATGCCGAGGACATGGCGACCTATGGCGCGTGGTTCCATGGCCTGACCGAGGCCGGGCGCGAGAACGGGGTCCTGATCCTCGCCGCACCGAGCCGGTTCCACGCGGGCTACGTCGAGACCCATCTCATGGCGCGGCTCAAGGGTGCCGTCCGCCGGGTCGATCCGACAATCAGCGACGTGAAGATCGAACGATAAGGCAGGGGGGCCGATCAGGTGATGTGCCGCGCGGCGCTGGCGGCGATCAGGTCATAGACCCGCGCGACCGGGGGGCTGGGGCGATGATCCGCGAGGCGCACCAGCGAATAGGGTGAGACCGACATGTCGGGGGCCACGTCGAGCAGTCGGATATTGCCGCCAAGGCCGGAGCGTTCGGCGTAGAATTCGCCCACCGACCGGGTGACGGGGGCGACGGCGTTGGTATCGGCCACGAGGGCCAGCGTGAGCAGGAGCGAGGCGGTGCCCAGCACCCGCTTGGGCACCCGGTAGCCGTTTTCGAGCAGATAGGTCTCGACTGTCCGACGCTGCAACCCGCCGGGGGGCTGCATGACCCAGTCATAGACGAGGCAGTCCTCGAGTGTGACGCCGGGAATACGGGTGAGCGGATGATCGGCCTTGACCATGAGCGCGACCGGCTCGGGACCGATCAGGCACATCTCGAAGGCGCGGGCATCGACGCCGTCGGGCAGGCGCCCGATGTAGAAGTCGATGTCGTGGGACAGGAGGCTTTCGGCCAGCTTGTCCGAGGTTTCGACGTTCACGGTGAGTTCGATCTCGGGATAGGTGACGCGCAGGTCGCGAATGACCGGCAGCACGATCTCGAGCGAGGGGCCGGTCACCGCACCGATCCGCACCAATCCGCGCGCGCCACGGGTAAAGGACTGCACCGCGTCGCGGGTGTCGTCCAGTTGCCGCAGGATATCGCGCGCCGTTGCGGCCAGAAGCGCTCCAGTTTCGGTCAGGGTCACGCCCCGCGCGTGGCGACTGTAGATCGGCGCGCCGACGATGCGCTCAAGCTCGGCCATCAGGCGCGATGCGGCGGGCTGGGTGATCGCCAGCTGCGCCGCCGCGCCCGACATCTGCCCGGTTTCGGACAGGGCGACGAGGAGCCGAAGCTGCGAGAACCGTAGCCCTTGGCGCACAAGATGGTCGCGCAGAGCAGTCTGGGAGGGGCTGTCGGGCATGGTATTACATATCCGGTATAACGCACGTCGAAATACTGATTTGATTGGTATGATAATGCAAGGCACAACCGTCGAGACCGAAGCACGGGGGCAAACCCCGGCGCGGTCGACACGGGAGGACGACATGACATTCACCACGCACCCGCCGGCGCTGTCGGCGTTCTTTGTCCCTGCGGTCCGTTTCTGACGGCTGGAGACAAGGGACATGCTGATTTCGCAATATCGCAAGCCCGATGGCCGGGTGCAGATCGTCGCCCGTGACGGGACCGAAGCCTTTGACGTGCGCACGGAGCTGTCGGTCTATGATCTGGCGCTCGACTGTGCCACGAGCGGCGAAGGGCTGCGGGACGCGGTGGCACGGCTGGGCCTGAGCGGCGCGGTGAATATCGAGGCGCTTTATGCCGAGGGGCGGCTGCTGCCGCCGATCCTGCACCCGGACCCGGCGCATTTGCATCTGACGGGCACGGGGCTCACGCATCTTGGGTCCGCCTCGGCGCGCGCGTCGATGCATGCGGGGACCAAGGCCCAGGACGAAACCGATTCGATGAAGATGTTCCGCATGGGCGTCGAGCGCGGCAAGCCCGCGAACGGCACCCCCGGCGTGCAGCCCGAGTGGTTCTACAAAGGCAACGGAGCCACGCTTGCCGCCCCCGGTGCGCCGCTGGTGTCACCCGGCTTCGCGGATGACGGCGGCGAGGAGCCCGAGATCGCGGGGATCTATGTGATCGGTGCGGATGGCACGCCGTTCCGGCTGGGCTTTGCTTTGGCCAACGAGTTTTCCGATCATGTGATGGAAAAGCAGAACTACCTCTACCTCGCGCATTCGAAACTGCGCCCGGCCTCCTTCGGGCCGGAGATGCTGGTGGGAGACTTACCTGATGACGTGCAGGGGCAGTCGCGCATCCGGCGCGGCGGGGACACATTGTTCGAGAAGCCGTTTCTTTCGGGCGAGGCGAACATGTCCCATTCCATCGCGAACCTCGAACATCACCATTTCAAGTATCCGCTGTTTCGCCAGCCGGGGGATGTGCATGTCCATATGTTCGGCACCGCCACGCTGTCCTATGTCGATGGCGTCGTCTGCGCGGACGGCGATCTGTTCGAGATCGAGGCGCCGGGGTTCGGCCTGCCGCTGCGCAATCCGCTGGTGCGGCCCGCCACCGCTGACGCGGCGATGACCGCCGTGCGCGTGTTGTGAGGGGGCAGGGGAGATGACGTTCAAACCCGCCAGCTGGCCCCGCAAGCTCCGTAGCCAGGAATGGTATGGCGGCACCTCGCGCGACAACATCTATCATCGCGGCTGGCTGAAAAATCAGGGATACCCCGACGACCTCTTCGACGGGCGCCCAGTGATCGGGATCATGAACACATGGTCCGAACTGACCCCCTGCAACGGCCACTTGCGTGATCTGGCCGAAAAGGTGAAGGCGGGGATCTGGGAGGCGGGGGGTTTCCCGCTGGAGGTGCCGGTTTTCTCGGCGTCCGAGAACACGTTTCGCCCGTCGGCGATGATGTATCGCAACCTCGCGGCCCTCGCGGTGGAGGAACAGATGCGCGGCCAGCCCATCGACGGGGCGGTGCTGCTCGTCGGCTGTGACAAGACCACGCCGAGCCTGATCATGGGCGCGGCTTCCACGGATATTCCGTCGATCGTGGTGACCGGGGGGCCGATGCTCAATGGCTGGTTTCAGGGCGAACGGCTGGGCAGCGGCACGGCGCTCTGGCAAATGTCCGAGGCGATCAAGGCGGGCACAATGACGCAGGAGGAGTTCCTGGACGCCGAACAGGCGATGAACCGGTCCTCCGGCACCTGCAACACGATGGGCACCGCGTCCACGATGGCGTCGATGGCGGAGGCGCTGGGGATGGCGCTGTCGGGCAACGCGGCGATCCCCGCCGTGGACGCCCGCCGCCGGGTCATGGCGCAGCTGTCAGGTCGTCGGATCGTGCAGATGGTCAAGGACGACCTGAAGCCGTCGGACATCCTGACCCGCGCGGCCTTCGAGAACGCGATCCGCACCAATGGCGCGATTGGCGGGTCCACGAATGCGGTTATTCACATGCTGGCCATCGCAGGCAGGGTCGGGATCGACGTGACGCTCGACGACTGGGACCGTCTGGGGCGCGACGTGCCGACCATCGTGAACCTGATGCCCTCGGGGAAATACCTGATGGAGGAGTTTTTCTACGCCGGCGGCCTGCCGGTCGTGCTGCGCCATCTGGGCGAGGCGGGACTACTTAACCGTGACGCGCTGACCGTGTCGGGCGGCGCGATCTGGGACGAGGTGAAGCAGGCGAAGAACTGGAACGAGGACGTGATCCGGCCTGCCGAACGCGCGCTGACGGCCTCGGGCGGGATCGCGGTGCTCAAGGGCAATCTCGCCCCGGATGGCGCGGTGCTGAAACCATCGGCGGCGAGCCCGCATCTGATGCAACACCGAGGCCGCGCGGTCGTGTTCGAGGACATCGACGACTACAAGGCGCGGATCGGCGACGACGAGCTCGACATCGACGAGACCTGCGTCATGGTGCTCAAGAACTGCGGGCCGAAGGGCTATCCGGGGATGCCGGAGGTGGGCAACATGGGTCTGCCACCCAAGGTTCTGAAGAAGGGGATCACTGACATGATCCGCATTTCGGATGCGCGTATGTCGGGCACGGCCTATGGCACGGTGATCCTGCATGTGGCACCCGAGGCGGCGGCGGGCGGGCCGCTGGCCGTGGTCAAGTCCGGCGACATGATCGAGGTGAACGTGGCGGCGCGGCGGCTGCATCTGGACGTTCCGGACGACGAGCTTGCCGCGCGGCTCGCGGCCTGGACACCCGGCGTGCAGCGACCGGCGAGCGGTTATGCGCAGATGTTCCACGACCGGGTAGAAGGGGCTGACACGGGCGCGGATTTCGATTTCCTCAAGGGCTGCCGGGGCAGGGAGGTTGCGCGTGACTCGCACTGACATTGCCATCGTCGGGCTGGGCAAGATCGCCCGCGACCAGCACCTGCCGGCCATCGAGGCCGGGGGACGGTTCCGGCTGGCCGCCACGGTGTCGCGGTCGGGCGGGATGGACGGGGTCCAAAACTACGAGAGCGTCGAGGCGCTCATCTCCGCGCGGCCAGATATTGGCGTGGTGTCCTTCTGCACGCCGCCGCAGGTGCGGTATGGCGCGGCGCGGGCGGCGCTTGAGGCCGGACGGCACGTAATGCTCGAGAAACCGCCGGGGGCGAGCGTGGCCGAGGTGCGTGACCTCGCCGCGCTGGCCGAGTTGCAGGGTCTGACGCTGTTCGCGACATGGCATTCGCGCATGGCGGCAGGTGTCGACGGGGCAAAGGCGTGGCTGTCTGACAAGGCGGTGCGCGCGGTGCGCATCGACTGGAAAGAGGACGTGCGCGTCTGGCATCCGGGGCAGGCCTGGATCTGGCAGGCGGGCGGGCTTGGCGTCTTCGACCCCGGCATCAATGCGCTTTCGATTCTGACCGAGATCCTGCCGGGTGCGGTGCATGTGAGCGAGGCCGATTTGCATGTGCCAACGAACTGCGAAACGCCGATTGCCGCCGACCTGCGCCTTGCGGGCCCGGGGGGAATGGCGGGCGAAGTGGCACTCGACTGGCTGGCCGAAGGCGCGCCGACATGGACCATACGGGTGCGCACGCACGCGGGCGAGCTGACGCTCGAGAAGGGCGGATCGGTTCTGACAATCGACGGGGCCGGGGCGGGGGAGGACGCGGCGGAGCTTCAGGGTGAATACCCGCGGCTTTACGCGCGGATGGCGGAGTTGATCGACGGCGGCACGTCTGACGTGGACCTGCGGCCGCTCGAACTGGTGGCGGATGCGTTTCTGCTGGGTCGCCGGACCAAGGCCGCGCCCTATCACGATCCGGTCGAGACGGGGGAGCGGTGATGCGAGACCAGAATGGCCTGACAGGCAAACATCTCATCGACGGCGAATGGATCGGGGGCGGCATGGCCTTTGCCTCGAAACCGGTCACGGGTGAGGGCGCGTTCTTTGCCAGCGGCGGGGCGGCGGAAATCGACCGGGCCGTTCGGGCAGCGGAGGCAGCCTTTGAGACCTACGGCTGGACGACACGGGCGGCGCGCGCCGATTTCCTTGACGCGATTGCCGAGGAGATCGAGGTGCGCGGCGAGGCCCTGACCGCCATCGGGAGCGCCGAGACGGGCCTGCCCGAGGCGCGGCTGGAGGGCGAGCGGGGGCGGACCTGCGGGCAGCTTCGGCTCTTTGCCCAGCATATCCGCGAGGGCGGATACCTCGACCGGCGGCACGACGTGGCGCTGCCCGAGCGCAGCCCGCTCCCGCGCCCCGATCTCAGGATGATCCAGCGGCCCATCGGCCCGGTCGGCGTCTTTGGCGCGTCGAACTTTCCGCTCGCTTTTTCGACGGCCGGGGGCGACACGGCCTCGGCGCTGGCGGCGGGCTGCCCGGTGGTGGTCAAGGGCCATCCCGGCCATCCCGGCACTGGCGAGATCGTCGCGCGCGCCATCGCGGCGGCCATCGAACGTTGCGGTATGCCCAGCGGCACCTTTGCGCTCGTGCAGTCCAACGACAACGCGGCGGGCGAGGCACTGGTCACCCATCCGCTGATCCGCGCGGTGGGGTTCACCGGATCGTTCCGGGGCGGCAAGGCGCTGTTCGATCTGGCCTGCGCGCGGCCCGAGCCGATCCCGTTCTTTGGCGAGCTTGGCGCGATCAACCCGGTATTCGTCCTGCCCGAGGCACTGGCCGAACGGGGCGACGCGATTGCATCGGGCTGGGCGGCATCGCTCACCATGGGGGTGGGGCAGTTCTGCACCAATCCCGGGATCGTCGTGCTGCCCGAAGGCGAGGGCGCGGCGGGGTTTCTGCGCGCCGCTGCCGAGGCGCTCGCAGATGTCGCGCCGGGGGTCATGCTGAACGACGGGGTCGCGGCGGGCTATGTCGCGGGGATTGCACGGCTAAACGGCTCGGGTGCCCTGACCCCGGTGTTTCGGGGGCCGGAGGCCCCGGCACGACACGCGAGCCCGGCGATCTACGAGACGACGGCCGAGGCGTGGCTCGCCGAACCGGCGCTGGCGGAAGAGGTCTTTGGCCCCGCCGGGATCGTGATCCGCACCAAAGACGCTGCCGAACGCGCGACGCTGGCCCGTGCGCTTGCCGGTCAGTTGACCGTGACGCTCCAGATGGAGCCGGGCGACGGGGACGAGGCGCGGGGGCTCATGCCGATCCTCGAACGCAAGGCCGGGCGCATTCTGGCCAACGGGTTTCCCACGGGGGTCGAGGTGGCCGATGCGATGGTCCACGGCGGGCCCTATCCGGCGACGACGAATTTCGGGGCGACCAGTGTCGGCACCCTGGCGATCCGCCGCTTCCTGCGGCCGGTCTGCTTTCAGAACATCGACCCGGCGCTGTTGCCGGACGACCTGCAATAACGGCGGTGGGGGAGAGCACAGACCCACAGGTCCGTTCAAGACCCGGCGCAAAGATGCCAGACACCGGCCCCGAGAGGGCGACCAAATCCAAGGGAGGAAACACCATGAAACTCAAGACACTTTTGGCCACAACGGCCGCCGTCTCGCTGATGGGCCTTGCCGCCACGGCGCAGACCGTCGGCTTTTCGCAGATCGGGTCGGAAAGCGGCTGGCGCGCGGCAGAGACCACGCTGACCAAGCAGCAGGCCGAGGAACGGGGCATCGACCTCAAGTTCTCGGACGCGCAGCAGAAGCAGGAAAACCAGATCGCCGCGATCCGGTCCTTCATCGCACAGGGCGTTGACGCGATCCTGCTGGCCCCGGTCGTGGCGACCGGCTGGGACAGCGTGCTGGAAGAGGCCAAGGAGGCCGAGATCCCGGTCGTGCTGCTCGACCGTCGCGTGGACAGCGCGGATGACCTTTACCTCACCGCCGTCGGCTCGGACCTCGTGCACGAAGGGCAGGTTGCGGGCGAATGGCTGGTGAACGAAGTGGCCGGCGAAGATTGCCGTGTGGTCGAGCTTCAGGGCACCACCGGGTCCTCGCCCGCCATCGACCGCAAGACAGGTTTCGAGAACGCAATCGCCGGGCATGACAATATCGAGATCGTGCGCTCGCAGACCGGCGATTTCACCCGCTCGATGGGCAAGGAAGTGATGGAGAGCTTCCTGCAGGCCGAAAACGGCGGGGCCGACATCTGTGCGCTTTACGCCCATAACGACGACATGGCGGTGGGCGCGATTCAGGCGATCAAGGAAGCGGGGCTGAACCCCGGCGAGGACATCCTGATCGTGTCGATCGACGCGGTGCCGGATATCTTCAAGGCGATGGCCGAGGGCGACGCGAACGCCACCGTCGAGCTGACGCCGAACATGGCCGGCCCGGCCTTTGACGCGCTGGCGGCCTATTGGAAGGACGGCACGATGCCCGAGAAGTTCATCCAGACCGAGAGCCGTCTTTACACCCCTGCCGACGATCCGCAGGCGGAGTATGAGAACCGCAAGGATCTGGGTTACTGATAAAGGCAAGGACGGGGCGGGGTCGGCTGTCGTGCCGGTCCCGCCCTGTCCACCGTGCCGCACACTCTGGATGATGTAATGCTTCTGACGATCCGGTCCCTGACCAAGACCTTCCCCGGCACCAAGGCGCTGGACGGCGTGCGGTTCGACCTGCGCGCGGGCGAGGTCCATGCGCTTCTGGGCGAAAACGGCGCGGGAAAATCGACGCTGATCAAATGCCTGACCGGGGCCTATCGCCCGGATGCGGGCGAGATACGGCTGGACGGCCAGCCCATCGCGCCGCGCTCGACCAGCGAGGCGCAGGAACTGGGGATCGGCACCGTCTACCAGGAGGTGAACCTCCTGCCCAACCTCACCGTCGCGCAGAACCTGTGCTTCGGGCGCGAGCCGCGCCGCTTCGGCATGGTGTCCTCGCGCGAGATGAAGCGGATGGCCCAGGACATGCTGTCGGGCTACGGGATCGACGTGGACGTGAGCCGCGATCTGGGGACCTATTCGGTCGCGATCCAGCAGATCGTCGCGATTGCCCGCGCGGTGGCGTTGTCGGGCAAGGTGCTGATCCTCGATGAACCGACCGCGAGCCTTGATGCCCGCGAGGTCGAGATGCTTTTCGACGTGGTGCGCGGGCTGCGCGACCGGGGGCTGGGCATCGTCTTTGTCACCCATTTCCTCGATCAGGTCTTTGCGCTGTCGGACCGGATCACGGTTCTGCGCAACGGCTGCCACATCGTGACCGAAGACACCGCCGCGCTCGACCGGGTGCGGCTCATCGAACATATGCTGGGCCGCGCGCTCGAGGACGAGGTGGAGCATCGGGCGGTGGATCACGGGGTCGCCGGCCCCGTGAAGCCCGAGATGCTGGCGTTTGACGCGATGTCGCGGCGGGGCGTGGTCGAGCCATTTGACCTGAGGATCGCCAAGGGCGAGGTGGTCGGGCTGGCGGGTCTTCTCGGGTCCGGGCGGACGGAAAGCGCGGAGCTTTTGTTCGGCATCCGGGGCACGACCACGGGCACGGCGCGCGATGAGGTGGGGCCGGTCCGGATCGACAGCCCGCGCGCGGCCATTGCCGCCGGGTTCGGCTTTGCCCCCGAGGACCGCAAGACGGACGGGATCGTGGCCGACCTGTCGATCCGTGAAAACATTGCGCTGGCGCTTCAGGCCCGGCGCGGCTGGGCGCGGCCCGTGTCGCGGACCGAACAGGCGCGGCTGGCCGAAACCTATATCAAGCGGCTCGATATCCGCACCTCGGACGCCGAAAAGGCGGTGGGCGAGTTGTCGGGCGGCAATCAGCAGAAGGTCGTTCTGGCGCGCTGGCTCGCCATGAACCCGCGCTTTCTCATCCTCGATGAACCCACGCGGGGGATCGACGTGGGGGCGCACGCGGAAATCCTGCGGCTCATCCACGAATTGACCGCCGAGGGCATGTCGCTCCTCGTCATCTCGTCGGAACTTGACGAGTTGATCGCGGTCTCGGACCGGGTCATCGTTGTGCGCGACCGCGCCCATGTGGCGGAACTGACCGGCGCGGATGTGACGACCGAAACGGTGGTGCGTGCCATCGCGGACCACGGGCGGGAGGAGGTGGCCTGATGTCCTTTGCTTTGCCGCCGGTCCTGCGACGCGTCGCCCCGCAAGTTGTCACGCTGGTCGCGGTCTGCGTCCTCGTCACTCTGTTCTTCCCCGGCTTTCTCGACCTGCGCCTGTCGGACGGGCGGCTTGTCGGGCCGGTGATCGACATTGTGAAACGCTCGGCGCCGGTTGCGCTTCTGGCCATCGGGATGACGCTGGTCATCGCCACCAAGGGGATCGACCTGTCGGTGGGCACGACCATGGCGATCACCGGGGCGGTAGCGGCGTGGTGTCTGGACAGCGGTCTGGGCGTGGGCCCGGCGGTGGCGCTGGCCATCGCAACGGGGCTCGTCTGCGGGCTGTGGAACGGGGGGCTGGTGGCGATCATCGGCATTCAGCCCATCGTGGCCACGCTGATCCTGATGACGGCGGGGCGGGGCATCGCGCAGCTCATCACCGAAGGGCGCATCCTCACCTTCAACGACGCGGGCTTTGCCTGGTTCGGGTCGGGTGCCATTCTGGGCGTCCCGGTCCCGGCAGTGATCTGGGTGGTGACCGGCGTCGCGCTCGCGCTTCTCATGCGGCGCACTGCGCTTGGCCTGCTGGTCGAGGCGATCGGGGTCAATCGCCGTGCCTCGGCTATCGCGGGGGTGAATGCGACCGTGCTGCTGATCGCGGTCTATGTCGCCTCGGGCCTTTGCGCTGCCTTTGCCGGGATCATCACGACGGCGGACATTCGCGGGGCCGATGCCAACAACGCGGGGCTTTGGCTCGAGCTTGACGCGATCCTCGCGGTGGTGATCGGAGGCAATTCCCTGCTCGGGGGCCGGTTCTCGATTGCCGCGTCCATTCTGGGCGCGCTGATCATCCAGACCATCGACACGGGGATCCTGCTGGCCGGGTTCCCGTCCGAATACAACCTCGTCATCAAGGCGGCGCTGGTTGTCATCATCCTCGTCCTGCAAAGCCCGCAGTTCATGGCCGAAGTGTTTTTCTGGCGGCGCTTCGGGCGCAAGAACCTCGCGCCCGATACCGTCAAGGAGGACGCACGATGAACCCGCGGCTTTATCCGCTCTACGCGACCATCGGCATTTTCCTTTTCGCCTGCCTGGTCTGCTACATCCAGTTTCCCTTCATGGCCTCGACGCGGGTGCTGGGGAACCTGCTCACCGACAACGCCTATCTCGGGATCGTCGCGGTGGGCATGACCATCGTGATCCTGTCGGGTGGGATCGACCTGTCGGTGGGATCGGTCATCGCCTTTTCCGGCGTGTTCATCGCGGTGATGCTGCGTGACAGCGGGCTGCCCGCGCCGGTGATCATGGCGCTGCTGCTGGTCGTTACGACACTCTTCGGCGCTGCCATGGGCGGGCTCATTCACGCGTTGGCCATGCCGCCCTTCATCGTGACGCTTGCGGGCATGTTCCTTGCCCGTGGCGCGGCCTACATGCTGACCATCGACTCGGTGCCCATCGTCGATCCGTTCTATGACCGGTTGCAGGACGCCTATTACCTCATGCCGGGCAAGGGGCGGCTCACGCTGATCGGTGTGCTGATGCTCGCCAGCGTGGCGGTCGGGATGATCGTGGCCCATCGCACAAGGTTCGGGGCGAGCGTCTTTGCGCTTGGTGGCGGGGTGCAGACCGCGCGGCTCATGGGGGTGCGGGTCGGGCGCACGACGGTCGGGATCTACGCCTTCTCCGGGTTCATGGCCGGTCTCTCTGGGATCGTGTTCTCGGTCTACACCGGGTCGGGCTATCCGCTGGCCACGGTTGGGACGGAACTGACCGCCATCGCCGCCGTGGTGATCGGGGGCACGCTGCTCACCGGCGGGTCAGGCTTTGTCTTCGGCACGCTCATCGGCGTGATGACCATGGGGCTGATCCAGACCTACATCGTCTTTGACGGCAGCCTGTCGAGCTGGTGGACCAAGATCGTGATCGGTGGGCTTCTCCTGTTGTTCATCGTCTTGCAGAAGGGGCTGCTTCGGCTGACGACGACGCGGCTGGCCAGTCCACAGGCGGGTGCGCCGGTGTGAGCGCGGCGTGGCTGGCCGTCGACTGGGGCAGCACGAACGTCCGGCTCTGGGCGCTGGACCGGGACGGGGAGGTCATGGCGAGGCGCGCGCTGTCGCGCGGTAGCGACAGGCTGACCCCGGCGGATTATGAGCCGGTCTTGCTCACCCTTGCCGGGAAGCTTTTGCCCGAGGCCGGGCGCGTGCCGGCCGTGCTTTGTGGCATGGCGGGCGCGCGGCAGGGGTGGCGCGAGGCGCCCTATCGCGCGGTGCCCTGTAACCCGGCGGGGGGCGAGACGGTATCTGTGCCGACCCGCGACCCGCGTCTCGACGTGCGGATCGTGCCAGGGCTTTGCCGGTCCGAGCCGCCCGATGTCATGCGCGGCGAAGAGACCCAGATCGCCGGGCTGCTGGCGCTGGAGCCTGTCGTGGCGGGGTCGGCCTGTCTGCCAGGCACGCACGCCAAATGGGCGCGGGTTTCCGGCGGCCAGGTGGTCGGGATCGCGACGGCGCTGATCGGCGAGCTATTCGCGCTGCTCTCGTCCCGGTCGGTGCTGCGTCATTCGCTCGGCGAGGGATGGGATGAGGCGGCTTTTGCCGAAGGCGTGAGCCGAAGCCTTGGTGCGCCCGAGGCGCTCGTCGCGGCGCTGTTCGAACCGCGCGCCCGGTCGCTGATCGACGGGCTGTCGGGCGATGCGGCCCGCGCGTTCCTGTCGGGGCTCTTGATCGGGGCGGAACTGACCGCGATGCGGCGTTTTTGGGAGGAGGGGCAGGTGACGATCATCGGGCAAACGGCGCTTGCCGGTCGCTATGAAACCGCGCTCGCGGCGCAGGGCGTGGCGGCCCGGCGGGTCGAAGTGGAGGCGGTGACGCTCGCGGGACTGCGCGCGCATCACGCGCGATTGTGGGGGGACGGGACATGAGTCGCAGTCTGATCGCCATTCTGCGCGGCGTTACGCCGGAGGCCGCCGCCGGGATCGGACGCGCCCTGATCGACGCGGGGATCGGGCGGATCGAGGTGCCGCTCAACACGCCGGAGGCGCTCGCCAGTATCTCGGCGCTCGTCACCGGCTGCGGCGACCGGGCGCTGATCGGCGCGGGCACGGTGCTCAGCGCCCTCGAGGTCGAGGCGGTGGCGGCGCTCGGGGCCGGCCTGATCCTGTCGCCGGACTGCAATCCCGACGTCATCGCGGCGACCAAGGCGGCGGGACTGATGTCCTGCCCGGGCGTGATGACGCCGACCGAGGGGTTCACGGCCCTTAGGGCCGGGGCGGATGCGCTGAAGCTGTTCCCGGCCTCACTGGTCGGACCGGACGGGTTGCGGGCGATGCGGGCGGTTCTGCCGCCGGACCTGCCGGTCTATGCCGTGGGCGGCGTGGAACCCGCGCAGTTCGCGGACTGGAAGGCGGCCGGCGCGGATGGCTTCGGGATCGGCACCGCGCTTTGCCGGCCCGGCGACGAGGCGGCGGTCGTCTCGGCCCGCGCGCGGGTGATCGTCGCGGCCTTTAACGCGGTCTATGACCCATGAGCGCGGCGGTTTTCGATCAGAGGCCCTGCCTTCTGGGCGAGGGGCCGCTGTGGCACCCGGAGCGGCAGCAGTATTTCTGGTTCGACATCCTCAGGCGCAGGCTTCTGTCCCGGATTGGCGACCGGGCGCTCGACTGGTCCTTTGATGAACATGTCTCGGCGGCGGGCTGGGTGGACCGTGACACGCTCCTGATCGCGGCGGAGACCGGGCTTTACCGTTTCGACATCGAGACCGGTGCGCGGGAGTGGCTCGTGGCGCTCGAGGCCGATCGGGCCGATACGCGGTCCAATGACGGGCGCGCCGATCCGCAGGGCGGGTTCTGGATCGGCACGATGGGCAAGCGGGCCGAAACAGGGCAGGGGGCGATCTATCGCTTCTATCACGGTCGGGTCGAGCGGCTGTTCTCCGGGATCACGATTCCCAATGCGATCTGTTTCGCGCCGGACGGGCGGCGGGCCTATTTCGCCGATACAGCGCGTCAGTGCCTCTGGGTCCAGCCGCTCGACCCCGAGGGCTGGCCGGTGGGGCCGCGCGCGGTCTTTGCCGATCTGCGCGCGGCGGGGCTTCATCCCGATGGCGCGGTGGTGGATGCCGAGGGCGGCTTGTGGAATGCCCAGTGGGGCGCGGGCCGCGTGGCGCGGTATCTGCCGGACGGAACCCTTGACCGCGTGGTGACGGTGGGCGGGGTGCAGTCGTCCTGCCCGGCCTTTGGCGGCGCGGCGCTCGACCAGATGATCGTCACCACGGCGCGCGAGGGCCTGCGCGATCCAGGCGCGAGGGACGGCGTGGTCTATGACCTTACGGCGGGTGTGCGTGGGCAGGCGGAACACCGTGTCCTGCTGTGAGGCTTGGCCGGTGCCCCCGGTCGTCCCGCAGGGCTAGCCGCTTGGGACGAGGACTTTGCGCATCGACAGGGGATCGGCCCCGAGGCGGTCCCGATCAGCCCCGCCACACCCTGCGGCGCGTAGAGGGCGAAGAGGATCGCGACTACGCCGATCCCCGCCAGATACCACGCGCCGAAGTCGCCAAAGACCTCTTGCAGCGCAAAGAGAGCCAGCGCGCCGATGATCGGCCCCGCGAAGCTGCCCAGCCCGCCGACAAGCACCATGAACAGCATGAAGACCGACCAGTTGATGCCGAAGGCCGTGCGCGGCTGGTAGGTGATCGCGGAGGCGAGCTAGAGGCTCCCAGCCACCGCGCAGCCCAGGGCCGAGATGAGGAAGATCGCGCGTTTGACCCGCATCGTGTCGATGCCCACCGAACCGGCGGCGTCCTCGTTGTCGCGGATCGCCTGGCTCTCGCCGCCGAGCCGCCCGCGCAAGAGCCGGTAGCTGATCACGAGAAGCGCGGCGGCGGAGCAGACGGCGGCGACATAGATGATCGTGCGCCGCAGGTCCGCGTCCATCGCGTTGAGCGCGGCGACCGAACGCCCGGTTTCGCCCTGCACCAGCGGGTCGAACATCACCAGTGAGCGCAGGATTTCCGCGACGACCCACATGGCGACGGCGAATTCGGCGGCGCGCAGGCGCAGCATGACGAAGGACAGCGGCCAGGCGACGATGAGCACCGCGACGCTGCCCAGACCGAGGGCCGCGAAGGGCGCGACGCCCGCCTCGACCAGCCGCAGGACGAAGTAGCCCGCGAGGCCGATGAAGCATTGATGGCCGACCGACACCAGCCCGGCGAAACCCGCGAGCAGGTTCCACGACACGGCGAGCAGGAGGTAGATCATGAGAAGCGTCAGCTTGTCGATGACGAGTGCCGAGCCGACGAGGGGGAGGGCCAGCAGGACCGCGAGCGCGACGGCGCCAAGGGCGAGAACGGTGCTGTCGAGCCGCGAGCGCGGCCCGAGGCGATAGGTGCCGGTCATGTCCGTTTTCCTTTCCATGCTGTTGTCTGCCCCTGTCTTGCCGTGATCCCTCTACCCGTCAGGGCCGCGCGCAGGGCCACACGCCAGCCGCCGTGCCCGGCCCGCCAGCCTTGGGCGAGCCGCGCCATGAGGACGGTCAGGAACACGAGGTGCCCGGCGAGCAGCGCGGCCTGGTTCGAGATGAGACCGCCGAGCGACTGGCTTATGCCAAGGATGATCCCACCGATCAGCGTGCCCCAGATCGACCCCAGTCCGCCGATGACCACCGCCTCGAAGGCGAAGATCAACTGGGCGGGGCCGGAGTAGGGCGTGACCTGTCCGCGCATGGCGAGGAACACGCCCGCGAGGGCGGCGAGGCTGACCGCGATGGCCGAGGCGGCGCGTTGCGCGCGGCGGGCGTCGACGCCGCAGAGTTCGGCCGCTTCAGGATCGGTGGCGGTGGCCTTGATCGCGCGGCCCAGGCGGGTTGCCCGGAGCATGAGGTGAAGTGCCCCGATCACCACGACCGCGCAGGCGAAGATGAGAACGGGCAGCTGGCCGACCAATATGCCAGCGGGCAGGCTCCAGCTGGCCCATGACAGCCCGCCGATGTCGGCGCCGAGCGACCGGGTGTTGGACCCCCAGAGGCCGAACATCCCGTTCTGAAGCGCGGCCCCCAGCCCGATGGTCACGAGGATCGGCAGGAGGAACCCGCCCCGCATCGCGCGTTCGAAGAGGACTGCGTGCATGATCCATCCGAGCGCCGCCATGACGGGGAGCGTCACGGCGATGGCCAGCCCCACGGGCAACCCGACGGCCTGCGTCAGCGCGATGACGATGAGCGCGCCCAGCACGGCCATGTCGCCATGTGCGAGGTTGATGAAGCGCACGACCCCCACCATGAGCGACAGGCCCACCGCGACGATGGCGTAGTAGCCGCCCAGAAGCGTGCCTTGAACGAGGGCCTGAACGAAAGCGTCAGCCATGCGCCGCCTCCTGTCGATGGATGCCGAAATAGGCGTCGGAAATCTGTGCCCGTGTGAAGTCGGACGGCGCGCCTTGAAGCTCGGCGCGGCCCTCGGCCATGCAGAGGATCCGGTCTGCGAAGGCCAGCGCGCGGTTCAGATCCTGTTCGACGAGGATGATCGCCATGTCGCCCGCCGCCCGGACCGTGGCTAGCGACTGGTAGACGCCTTCGACCGCGGCGGGCGACAGGCCGAGCGATACTTCGTCCAGCAGGATCACGTCGGGGTTCGACAGGAGCGCGCGGGCGATGGCGACGGCCTGCCTTTGCCCGCCCGAGAGCTTGCCCGCGGGCAGATGCACCAGTGGCCCGAGCTGGGGAAAGGTGTCCATCACGCGGGCCGTGGACCACGGGCCGGGGCGGGCGTTTTCCGACGCGATGCGCAGGTTGTCGGCCACCGTCAGGTCATAAAACAGCCGCCGCCCTTCGGGCGACATGGCGATGCCCCGGCGCACCCGTTCGAAGGCCCTGAGCCGCGTCACGTCTTCGCCGTTCAGGGCGATGCGCCCTTGGGCCACCGGATGCACCCCGGCGATGGAGCGCAGGAGCGTGGTCTTGCCCGCCCCGTTCGCCCCGATGATGGACAGCACCTCGCCCCGCGCGAGCGACAGGTCGATGTCGCGCACGGCGGTGAGCAGACCGTGACGGCAGGTGAGGTTGGAGACGGAAAGCACGGTCATTCCGGGTCCGTCCCGAGATAGGCGCTTCGCACCGTGGGGTCGGCCATGACGGCCTCCGGGTCGCCCTCCGCCACCACGCGCCCCTCGGCCATGCAGACGAGCCGCGTCACCACCTTAAGGAGCGCGTGCAGGATATGTTCGATCCAGACGATGGTCAGGCCCGAGGCCCGAAGCCCCCCGATCAGGTCGATGAGCTGGATCAGCTCGCCCTCGGTCAGTCCGCCGCCGATTTCGTCGAGCAGGATGACACGCGGGTTCGTGGCGAGCGCGCGGGCGACCTCCAGCCGTTTGAGGTCGAGAAGACCCACGGCGGCGGCGGGCGTGTTGGCGAGCGGCAAAAGCCCGGTGCGCCGCAGGATGTCGCCGGTCGCGTCGATCGCCGCCTGACCGTCCCATCCGCCACCCGCCCGCGCGGCGACGAGCACGTTTTCGAAAAGGGTCATTCCGTGGAACGGATGCGGCACCTGATAGGTCCGCGCGATGCCCATGATGTTGCGCGCCCGCGCGGGGGCCATCGTGATGTCGGTGCCATCAAAGCGGATCTGCCCCCCGGTGATCGGAAACGACCCCGCGAGCGCGCCGAAAAGCGTCGTCTTGCCCGCGCCGTTCGGGCCGACGATGCCCACGGCTTCGCCCGCGCCGGCGTGAAAACCGACGTCGTCGAGAACCGTGAGGCTGCCGTAGCGCTTGACCACGCCCGCGGCGCACAGGAGCGGACCGGGGTCGGGACTGTGGTCGGGGCCGGGGTCAGGACTGTGGCCGGGGCCATCGGGCCGGATGTCTGGTCGGGGGATCGTCATGGCGGACGGGTCTTTCCTGTGGGTCTGCGCAGGGATGGACGGGCGGGGGATGGGCGCAAGGAGGACGGCCCACCCCCCGGATGGTCGGCTTATCCGCCGATCTTGTAGGGCTTGAGCTCCGCCGAAATCGGCACGTCCGGGGCCAGCACGTTGGCCGTCACGTCGAGCGCGAATTCATAGGGGCCATCCGCCGCCTTGACCCATTGGCAGTTCACCAGCGGCGCGGTGGCGATGCCCGGCATGGGACCATTGGCGAAATCGACCGTGCCCACCGCCGTTTCCGCCGTCAGCGTGTCGAGCGCCGCCGCCACCGCCGCCTTGTCATGCGGGTTGCCGGAGGCCACGAACGCGGCCAGCGTCACGTCGAGAAGCGCGGCCTGCGCCCCGGCCTGTTGGGTCCATTGCTTTCCGATGGTCGTCTCGAACCCCTCCGCCAGTTCGGCGCTGGTCATGCCCGTCGCAGGCGAGGCGGTGGGGAAATCGCGGTGCCAGTAGGCCCCGGTGGAAAGCCCGTATCCGAGGCTCCCCAGCGCCTCCATCTCGGCCGCGAACAGCCCCGCCTTGGCCATCTGCATGATCTTGACCTCTTGGGCGAGGCCAAGCTGCGCCGCCTGTCGCCAGAACACCGGGAAATCCGGCGGAAACGGAAAGGCGTTCACGATGTCCACGCCGTTCTGTTTGAAGTAATTGATCTGGTTCGAGAAATCCGATGTCATGTTCTCATAGGGGCCGGCGTCGAAGATCTCGAACCCCTGGGCTTCGAGCGCGGGGATCAGGCCCGCGCGGATCGCGTTGCCGTCGGCGTCGTTGGGCACCAGCATGCCCACCTTGCGGTTGGTTTCGATCTTGCTCCACCCGTCGGCATAGAGCGGCGCGAAGTCACCGGCGCCGAAGCTGAAGTGATAGGTCCACTTGAACGACTTCTCGCCGGGCGTGCCGCCGCGCCCGAAGTAAAACGACTCCCACAGCGCGATGGTCGAGATCGACGGGGTGCCGAGGGCTTCGCAGGCATCCGCGACCGGGTTCGTCGTCTCCGGCGTCGAGGACGAGATGACCACGTCCGGCGACGGACCGTTGATGAGGTTGCGGGTCTCCTGGCTGGCGCGCACGGGGTCCGATTGCGTGTCCACGAGGATCACCTCGATCCCGTAGGTCTTGCCGCCGATCTCGATCCCGTCCGCGTGCTTTGCCTCAAGCGCGGCGGCGAGCCAGGCGTCGGCCTCGCCGAAGATGCCAAGCGGGCCGGAGCGGGGGCCGACCCAGCCGATACGGATCGTGTCGGCGTGGGCCGCGGCGAAGCCACAGGGGGCCAGCGCGGCGGTAAGCGCACCCGCGCCCACGAGCGTGCCGAAGTGGCGGCGGCTGATGTGTCTGGTTGTCGTCATTGTCTTTCCTCCCAAAAAGATGTTCTCGGTTTCAGGTCGCGAGCCGTGCCGGAGACCGGGGGCCGGGGGCCTAGCCCATGCGCAGCACCGGCTTGATCGCGGTGCCCGCGTGGCTGTCGTGAATGGCCTTGTTCACCTCGGCAAAGGGGTAGAACGTCAACAGCTTGTCGAAGGGGAACCACCCGGCCCGCCACAGATCGACGAGCTTGGGAATAAAGGTGTCGCCGTCGCTTTCGCCCTCGACCACACCCATGAGCGTCTTGCCCTGCGACATGAAGTCGGTGTTGTCGATGACGATCCCCGCGCCGGGCGGCGCGACCTTCATGGTCGTGACCTTTCCGCCGGATGCGGTCTTTGGGTCCGAAGGGTTCGATTTCGAAAGGGCGGGGGCGGAGCACGCGGTCCTGTCGCCGGGTCTGGCCGAGACGTTCGAGCCGGACAATCCGGGGATGCACCGGACGCCGACCGTGGATTACGTCGCGGTGCTGTCGGGCCGGGTGGTTCTGGAGCTTGACGACGGGGCGACGGTCGCGCTCGGCCCCGGCGACACGGTGGTTCAGCAGGGCACCCGCCACGCCTGGCGTAATCCGTTCGACGAACCCGTGAGCATCGCCGTGGTTCTGACCGGCGCGCACGGCGGCTGAGGCAAAGGGGCAAGGGCGCGCGGTGTTCACCAAGTGAAAATCCCGCGGAATATGAAGGCGGCCCCGGGCGCACCCGGTCTCGCCTGACCACGGGGAGAGGAACGGATACCGGATAAGGGGCCGAGGCCACGGTCCGGGTTCGAGGGAATATCCCACAGGGCCAAGGGCGCGAGCCGGTCCGGGCGGGAGGACGGCATCCGGTGAAACGGGGCGCGTGAAGAGGGCGCGCCGATCTGCGGCCCGCTGGGTCAAGTTCGGCACTGTCGTCCGGCATCGGGCGGCATCTGACACAGGGTCCGATGCAGGATCCGATACAAGGGAGGAAAGTTGAATGAAAACCACTCGCAGAGGGCTTATCAAGGGCGCGGCTCTGATTGCCACCACCACGCTCGCGGGCGTGGCGTTTGCGCAGGACGTCGATCCCGTCAAGATCGGCTACGCAGCCTCGGTCACCGGGCGCAACGCCGCCGGGGCGGGGCTGACCACCATCCCGACCTACAAGCTCTGGGTCGAGGACGTGAATGCGGCGGGCGGGCTGACCCTGCCCGACGGCTCGCAGCGCCCCGTCGAACTGATCGAATATGACGACCGCTCCGAAACGCAGGAGGTCGTGCGCGCGATCGAACGTCTGGCCACGCAGGACGAGGTGGATTTCATCCTCCCGCCGTGGGGCACCGGGTTCAACATGGCCGTCGCGCCGCTGATGGATCGCTTCGGCTATCCGCAGCTTGCCACCACCTCGGTCGTTCTGGAAACCGAACCGCTGGTGGAACGGTGGCCGGGGAGCTTCTGGCTTCTGGGCACGTCGCGGGGCTAGGCGGGCACGCTGGCCGAGTTCATCGCGGGTCTCAAGGAAAGCGGTGACGTGAACGAGCAGGTCGCGCTCGCCTCGGTCGCGGACGGGTTCGGGATCGAACTGGTGACGGAGGCGCGCGAGCTCTTCGCGGAGGCGGGGCTCGAGATCGTGATGGACACGACCTATCCGCTCGGCACATCGGATTTCGCGACGATCATCAACGAGACGGCCAATTCCGGCGCCGATACCTTTGTCGCCTTCTCCTATCCGCCGGACACCTTCGCGCTGACCCAGCAGTCGGCGCTGTCAGACTACAATCCCAGCGTCTTCTACGCCGGGGTCGGCGTCGGCTTCCCGGCCTATCCGCAGATCGCGCAGGCGAATGTCGAGGGCGTGATGAGCCTTGGCGGGATCAACGTCGCCAATCAGGAAATCATGGACTACCGCGCCCGCCAGCAGGAGGTCGTCGGTTCAGCGCCCGATTACTGGGGCAGCGTGGTGACCTACTATGCGCTCGAAATGCTCGCGCAATCCATCGAGCGCGTGGGTCTGGATCGCGAGGCGGTGGCGGAAGAACTGCGCACCGGCACCTTCGACACGCTGATGGGTGAGGTGAAATTCGAGGGCAATACGCTCGACAACATCTTCTACCTTGGACAGTGGCAGGACGGCAATTTCGTCGGCATCGCACCGACCGACCGTGAAGGTGCGGTCGAACCGATCTTCCCGAAACCCGCGTGGAAGTAATCCACAACAACAAACGATAAAGAAGGAGGCTCCCGCATGTTGAGCTCTACGCTGATTGTCGGGCTGGTTCTTGGTGGAACCTACGCGCTGCTCGCGCTCGGTCTGACGATCCAATACGGCGTGGCGCGGATCATGAACCTCGCTTATGGCGAGCTGGTGATCGCGGGTGCCTTTTTCACGATGCTCATGGTCACGCAGGCGGGGTTGAACCCGCTCGTGGCCCTGATCCTCGCCCTGCCTTTGGGCTACGGGTTTTCCTGGTTGCTCTACACCGTCGTGCTGCATCCGCTGGCGCGACGGTCTAAATCCCAGGGGCAGCTCGAGGTGGATTCGATCCTCGTGACCTTTGGCCTGCTGTTCCTCATGCAGGGCCTCTACCAGGTGAACTTCGGCGGCAATTTCCAGGGTTACCAGTGGCTTCAGAACCCGGTGAACATCCTGGGCACCAAGATCGCCGGGGGGCGGGTCATCGGGCTGGTCTTCGCGGTGCTGATCGGGGCGCTGCTCTACCTCGCCATGATCAAGACGCGCTGGGGCGTGAACATGCGCGCGGTCGCGTCGCGGCCGCAGTTCGCCGCCCTCGTCGGCATCGACATGCGCAAGGAAGCACGGATGGCCTTTGCCACCGGCGGGGCCCTGGCCGCGGCCGGCGGGGCGATCCTGTCAATGTATCAGACGTTCACGGCGGTGGACGGCACCTTCCTGACCATGAAGGCGCTGGTCATCGTCATAATGGGCGGGGTCGGCAATCTGATCGGCGCGCTGTTGTCGGGGATCATCATCGGGCTGGTCGAGGCCGGCGTGTCCGTGGCCATCGACCCGGGCCTGACGCTCGCCGCAACCTATGCGATTTTCCTCGTGGTGCTGCTGTGGCGTCCGCGCGGGCTGTTTTCGACCTGAGGCGCGGACGAGAAGACCATGAAATTCGAGAAAAAGCACATCCTGTTCCTCATCGGAGCCGTCCTCGTGGTCGCCGGTCTCGCGGCCCTGCCGCTGGCACTCAAGGACTATGGCGACGGCCTGCTTTTGGGTCTGTTCAGTTATATCACTCTTGCCAGCGCCTGGGCGTTGTTCTCCGGCCCGACGAAATACATTTCGCTCGCCACCGTCGCCTTCTACGGCACCGGCGCTTATACGGTCGCGGTGCTGAACGAGACACTGCCCTTCGCGGTCGTTCTCGTCGTGGCGCTCCTCATTGGGCTGGTCATCTCGCTCCTCGTCGGGCTTGCCACGCTGCGGCTCGCGGGGGTCTATTTCGTGATCTTCAGCTTCGGGCTGGCCGAAATGGTCCGCCAGCTCATCACCTGGTTCGAGACGCGGGTCACGGGCACGCTGGGGCGCTATGTCTTTGTCGATCTGACCACCACCCATCTTTACTGGATGCTCCTCGGGCTGGCCTGCCTCACGCTGTTCATCCGCTGGTGGATCGGCGAGAGCCGTCTGGGCCTCGCCATCCATGCCATCGGCGATGACGAAACCGTGGCACGGCACGCGGGCGTCAACGTCACGCTGGTGAAGCTCGCGCTCTTCGCGATCTCGGCGGCGATCATCACACTCGTGGGCGCGATCCAGTCGCCGCGTTACGTCTATATCGAGCCGTCCATCGTGTTCAGCCCGACGGTGAGCTTCCTGACGCTGATCATGGCGCTGCTTGGGGGCGCGACCCGAACCTGGGGGCCGGTGTTCGGCGCGGTGCCGCTGTTTTTCCTGTTCGAATGGTTGTCCACGAACCTGCCCGACCATTTCTCGATCGTTCTGGGCCTGATCTTCGTGGGGATCGTGTTCATCGTGCCCAATGGCGTGCTTGCCCTGATCGAGGGCCTCTTCACCCGCAAGCGTAGGGGGACCCGGACATGAGCGATCTTCTGACGCTGCGAAATGTGACCAAACGCTTCGGCGGGCTGGTCGCGGTGAACGAGGTCAGCTTCACGCTCGGCGCGGGCGAGGTCGTGGGGCTTCTGGGTCCGAACGGCTCGGGCAAGAGCACGGTGATGAACCTGATCTCGGGCGAACTGCCCGCGACATCCGGCTCCATCACCTTCGACGGCACGGACATCGGTCCGCTGCCGCCGCACAGGATTGCCAAGCTGGGGATCTCGCGCACGTTCCAGCTCGTCCGTTTGGCCGAGAGCCTGTCGGTGCGCGACAACGTGATCATGCCGCTGGCCTTTGCATCTCCCCATGTCTGGGGCAGGAAGGCGCGGCGGCGCGCGGATGCGGCGCTGGAGCGCGTGGGGCTGGGCGGTCAGGGCGACATGGCGCCCGCCGATCTCAACTACATCGACCAGAAGCGCGTCGAACTGGCCCGCGCCATCGCGCCGGACCCGAAGCTCCTGCTTCTCGACGAATGGATGGCGGGGCTGAACCCGTCGGAGCTTCGCACAGCGATCGAGCTTATCCGGGGGCTGGGCGACACCGGGATCACGATTTTCCTCGTGGAACACATCATGGAGGCGGTGCGCGAGCTTTGCCCGCGCTGCATCGTCGCCAACGCGGGCAGCGTGATCGCGGACGGGCCGACGGAGGCCGTGCTGTCGACCCCCGACGTGCGCCGCGCCTATCTGGGAGAAGCCGCCGATGTTTGACGCCCGCAACATTTCGCTGCGCTATGGCAAGCACCTTGCCGTCGATGACGTGTCCATCTCGGTAGGTGAGGGCGAATGTGTCGTCATCCTTGGCGCGAACGGGGCGGGGAAGTCGTCGCTTCTGCGCGGCATCTCCCGCATGGCCCCCATCGACCCGGCGGGTCGGATCACATTGCGGGGCGCCGATCTGGGCGCTGTGCCCGCGCACCGGATCGTGGAGGAAGGCATCGCCTTGGTTCCCGAGGGGCGCGGCGTGTTCACGGAAATGACCGTCGAGGACAACCTCTGGCTCGGATCGAACCCGAAACGTGCCCGCGCGGACAACGAGACGCGGCGCGGCGAGATCCTGGCGCTGTTCCCGCGTCTTGCAGAACGGCGCAAGCAACGGGTCGGCACCATGTCGGGCGGCGAGCAACAGATGGTCGCCATCGCCCGCGCGCTCATGTCGAATCCGGACCTGCTGTTTCTGGACGAGCCGAGCCTCGGCCTCGCCCCGATCGTGGTCAAGGAGCTCTTCGCCACGTTGACCCGCATCAAGGAAAGCGGCGTGTCGATGCTGCTCGTCGAACAGAACGTGACCTCGTCGCTGGCACTGGCCGACCGTGGCTATGTGCTCGAGGCCGGGCGCATCACCAGCGAAGGCACCGCGCGGGAGCTTTCGTCGTCATCGGTCGTGATGGAGGCGTTTCTCGGTCACTGACATCAACCAAGGGAGCAACTCATGCCAGAGGCAGCGACAACGGAATTCTGGAAGCATCTCAAGCCCATTGCGGAGGTGTTCAAACCCGACGCCGGACACGACGTCTACATGAGCGACGTGGCCGAGGCCGAGGACAAGTATTTCGTCCCGTTCTCCGAGACCGTGTCCTCGCGCCCGCTGTGGATCGCGCCCTCGCAGAACAAGTGGTGCGATGTGCTCATGGCCAAGGAGGCGGGGCTCGTGAACCGTCATTACCATCCGCACGAGGTCTTTGCCTATACGATCAGCGGC
>LULE01000101.1_pt1 | contig 28881 bp, 27 predicted proteins | sample 728231 | NCBI WGS metagenome assembly LULE01 (sample SAMN03860297, study PRJNA289734) | marine metagenome | biome: seawater column; feature: ocean; material: water; isolation source: Red Sea water column Station 192 - depth 10m | place: Saudi Arabia: Red Sea | collected 2011-10-15 | depth 10 m | reverse complement strand
TTCCATCGCTACCAACCGCCCAACCCCGTGAACCTTGTGTCAGATTTAACGGCAAGAATGTCGGATTTAAAGGCAAGATACCATATTTAATGGCAAAGCCGCCGCATTGTTTTTGTTGACTTTCGTATACCGCATTTAAGGGCTACGCGACACCGGCGGATCGAATCCGTCCTCGCTGCAACGGCATCCAGGTGTTCTGGCGCCGAAGTCCCCAACTGTCCGGTGCTCGACGCGATTTCTGGAAACTGAAAACTATGACACGAACTTCCCGAACTCTTGAAGCTCCCATGCATCGAACTGGAAGATTCAAGATCGTGCCGCTACCCATATCTTGAATCGCCCCTGGCCGGTCACCTCGCGGATCAGGCCTCGCGCTTCCATCCAGGCAATATTGCGTTGAACGGCGGCACGGCTAGCGTTGGTCAGGACCTCGCCCATCGGGGTAGAGACAAGGGGCCATTCGGTAAGCACAGCGCGCAAGGCGCGCGGGGTCTTGCCCGAAAGCGGTGTCATTTCGGCTTCCGCCCGCGCTGACCATGCTTCGACATCGTCTAGGTGCCGCATTGCTGTCAGACATGCCGTCTCCATCCCCTCAAGCCAACGCGCCAAACGATCAGCGGGTGGGCCGCCAGCGCGCAGCCCCCCTGCCCCACCCATGGCCAGAGGTGCAAAGACTGCTCCCTTGCCCTCGCTGGCCGCGATCCGCGCGGCCGTGACTGCCGCTTCCATTCGATCGCCCTGCTGCCCAAGGCCCGCAAGGCTCCAGAGGTGATAACCCGCGCAGGCACGGGTTATCGGGTGCAGCTCGGCGGCTTGCGCCATCAGGTTCAGCCAACCGCCCGCGCGATCCGCGAAAGGCTCGGCGTCATCGACCATGTTCTCGGGATCGCGACGATCGAGGAAGGCAGAAAGGTCCACCTCTGGGCCTGGTCCCCCTGTCAGACGACGTACCGCCCAACCGACACGCGCCAGTGCTGCGGGGTCCTCTTGAACGCCTGACAGGCGCATGGATATCCAAATAGCAATGCGATCCGGGCCAATGCGGTCACCCGCGAACCAGCTGAGGTCGGCAGCCTCGATCAGGGCAAGCCTGTGCCGCCATCCTTCCGGGCTGCGCTTCAGGCGGTCGTCCAGCGCGCCGACGCGACCGGCCACACGGGCAAGACGCGCGGCATGACCTGCCTCTGCTTTCCGCCAATCGTCGAGGACCTCGCCTTCACGCAGTTCGGCCCGTGGTCCTGGTGGCAAGTAATCCGGCTCCTCTTCCATCGGACCGGGCAGGAACCAAAGATCGTCTTCGGACGACTGTTCCACCTCCTCAGCGTCGAGGAAGAGAGCGTCCGATTCATCATGAAAGGCAGGCACTTGAGGCTTCATATGTGCAAAATACTGGAATTTTGCTTTTTACCCAAGGGTTTTGTCGGAATGCGCCCGTGCTCCTTATATTGCATGCGCGCGGCACGGTCTGCCAGAACTCTCTGATCGCGCTCAGCCTATGCAAACTAAGGGGTTTCTGATGAGCAGTGCCACAGAGCACGCTCTTGCATTCGTTTACAAACGGTCGTTTATTGGTGATATGTAAAATTACAAACGGCCGGTTTTCATGCCCCTGATAGGATATGCACGTGTATCCACCGAGGATCAGACCCCCCTGCCCCAGTCTGAGGCACTGCAGTCTGCGGGATGCGCCGAGATCTTTGAAGAGCACGCCTCGGGCGGCAATCGCGCGCGGCCGGTGCTTGCGCGTGTGCTGGAGCGGATTGGCAAGGGCGACACCCTAGTCGTCGTGCGGATTGACCGGCTTGCGCGGTCTCTGTCGCACCTGCTGGAAGTGATCGAGCGCCTGGATGCCAAGGGGGCCTTCTTCCGCTCGCTCCAGGATCCGATCGACACTGCATCGCCGCAAGGCAAGTTCACGTTGCAGGTTCTGGGCGCAGCGGCCGAGTTCGAACGCGCGTTGATCCGCGAACGGACCAAGGCGGGTCTTGCCTCAGCGCGCGCCAAAGGTCGCGTTGGTGGCAACCCTGGGCTTCGCTCCAAGGACCCCGCCGCGCTTCGAAAGGTACGGCTTGCCCGACAGGATGGCTACATGGAGCGCCTGAACGAGACCGCGCCAGATTGGGTGCCGCATGTACGGCGCCTGCGGCCGGATATGGCCTGGGAAGACGTGCTGCGGATCATAAATGGCCCCCTGCCCCACAACCGCCACTGGACGCAAAGCCGGCTACTCCGCGCCGTGAAGGCCTATGTGGGGGACGGATTCCTACCCGCCGAAGTACTTAGACGCGCTGGACGTCGCGAAACCGACGATCGCCTGCCTGCGATCGTCGCCGCAATCAAAGGTGCTGACCCCGAGATCACCTTGCAGGCAATCTGCGACCGACTCGAATCCATGCGTGAGCGCACCCCTCGCGGCCGCACCAGCTGGCAGCCTTCCTCAGTCAGAATGCTGCTGGAGCGTGCAGAGCGCCTCGGCCTTTTGTAGGAGCTAATGGTCGGCAAACCGCTCTGTTCGCTCGGCCCAAATCTTCCAGAATCATCGCCTCAATTGGACGAAAACCACGTAAATATCCAACAAAGCCTTGGGGTTAGTTCGCGCGAGCAGAAAATATCTCGAAGGGTATCGGCTTCGCCAGACACGGTCTTTATCGTTGGTAATCAATGCGTTATCTAGCGCAAGCCCCGCGCGACCAAATTGGTGCTGTGGATAACTTTTCCACTACATCTAGATTCTTCTTGCCGGACTCAGATGTTCGTGGCATCTCCATTCTGACGGCAAAACGCGTCAGACGTGGCTTCGACCGTCAGAACGACAAAGAGCCTTAGCAAAGGCCACGAGAGGCGGCAGAACATGGATGATCGAAATACGGGCTACGCGCAAGGCATAGGCTCTTCCGACATCGGAGCATTCGCAGACAGTCTTGCTGAGTCGCTTGACCGGCAGATGAAAGTTGCGTTCGAGCCAGAAGAACGCAAGTCCTTGCGCCGCTTCAGCTCGACCGAGGTCGCCGAGTTGCTGCGCGTCAGTACGTCGAACCTGCGCAACCGCCACAAAGATGGCAGCTTCCCAGAAGTACACACTGACGGTCGTGGTCATAGGTTCTACACGGCCGAAGAAGTTGACGACCTCCGCAACATTTTGGCGCGGACAGGCAAAAATGCTGACGCGTACAGACCTGGCCGCCGAGACGGCGACCGTCTTCAGGTCATTTCGGTAGTAAATTTCAAAGGCGGCAGCTCGAAGACAACAGCGACGATCCATTTGGCACACAGGTATGCCCTGCGTGGGTACCGCGTGCTTGTGCTGGACCTCGACCCGCAAGCCAGTTTGACGACATTCTTCGGCTTCCGGCCTGAGCTCGAATTTGCCGAAGGCGGCACGATCTACGACGCATTGAGATACGATGATCAGGTTCCGCTCGCGGAGGTCATCCAGAAAACGTACTTTCACAAGCTCGACATGGTCCCGGCTGGCTTGATGTTGTCCGAGTATGAAACCGAGACAGCGAACGCCCTTGCGCGCAGGGTTCAGCCGATTTTCGCGGAGCGTCTTGCGCTAGCGTTAGAGGAAGTCGATTCCGACTACGACATCGTGCTGATCGATTGCCCTCCGCAGTTAGGCTTCCTGACATTGACAGCATTGGCAGCATCCACGGGCCTGCTCGTGACGGTGGTCCCCGGCATGCTCGACATCGCTTCTATGAGCCAGTTTCTCAAGCTTGCTTCGGAAACGGTCAAAGCCGTCGAAGAGGCGATTGGACGACATGTCACTTGGGACTTCGTAAAGTTCCTGATCACACGCTACGAGCCGTCGGACGGACCACAAACGCAAATGGCCGGGTACCTGCGTTCAATCCTTGCTGGCCAAGTCATGACTGAACCGATGCTGAAGTCGACAGCCATTTCTGACGCCGGCATGACTCAGCAAACCATCTACGAGGTAGACCCGAGCCAGCTCATTCGGAAGACCATTGATCGGGCTTTGACCAGCGTGAACAGCGTTGCCGATGAGCTGGAGCAGACAATCCAAATGGCATGGGGGCGTCGCTGATGGCTCGAAATATCTTCAACCAACCACCGAAAGACGAGAAAGAGTCGGCAGCCCCCTCCCCTGCCCCGGCCAAATCCTCGAAGCTACCTGGCTCGGTTGGCGGATTGCGGGATTCTCTCCGGGAAATCACTGCCAACTCAATCCGAGATATCGAGCCCGACCGGATCGATATGGATGGTCTCCGGGATCGCCTGATCCTGGAAGATAGTAGCATTGAAGATCTCGCCGATAGCATTCGCAAGCATGGTCAGCAAGTGCCGATCATGGTTCGCCCCTCTGACCAACCGGATCGATACCGCATCATCTACGGGCGTCGCAGACTTGCAGCCATTCGAAGAGTTGGTGGAACCGTCAAAGCGATCGTTCGAACGCTCGATGATGATGCTTCTCTGATCGCGCAAGGTCAGGAAAACAACCTGCGGCTGGATCCGTCCTTCATTGAAAAATCTCTTTTTATCAAAGAGATGCAAGAGGCCGGTTACAGGCCTGGCGTCATTCAGGATGCCCTGGGCCTCACCCGGCAAGGTGTGTCGAACCATCGTGTAGTCATCGAGCAGCTGCCTGACGAACTTGTCCGGCTTATCGGCCCGGCTCATGGCGTAGGTCGACGCCAATGGGGTGATCTTGCTGCACTTTCAGAAAAGGTTCCGCTTGTCGACATTGCGCGTGAGACACTTGCCTCTCTGCCTGACACCACTCCAAGCTCGGACAAGTTTCAAGCCGTCTATGTCGCTTGCTCCAACAAGGCGCGTGGCGCAGCCAACCAAAACGCCCGTGGCCAAACGACCGTGGTAAAGGACAATAGTGGTAGCCCTGTCGGCACACTTTCAGTCGATGGCAAGTCGATCGCCATCAAGATCACCCGCAAGGACAACCCGGAATTCGGCCAATGGCTCGAAGAGCGCGCGGAAACCACACTGCGACAGCTTTTTGAACAATGGCAGGATGAGAGAGGCTCGGGGAGCTGATCCCCGGTCAAAACCAAGAACACGAGCAGAGGAGAAAGGCGAAGACCAAAAAGAAAAGAGCCCCCCAAGGTTTCCCCCGGAGAGCCCTCATCATCTGATTAGCACCTGTGATGTAGCAATCTCCGACATACCGGTCAAGAGTCGCCGATTCGGTGGACGTCTTTTTGTTGCCTTTTCTCGCCAAAAACAGCGGGAAGAGCCGGGGAAGTTGTGGGCCGCAACGGTCGTCGTTCAACAAACATGGCATTCACAAAGCTTTCCGTTCAGACCTTTGGCGTCGGCAAGGGCACCCCCGCCACGTCAACACCTGAAACCGACATCTGGGCAGTCTTCCGCGCGCTCAGAGATACTCGCAGTCTGTTCGGTCTCCGTCCAGGACATGTTCAAACGCTCCAAGCGATGCTGAGCTTTCTCAAGCCTGGGCATGGAGACACAGTCTTCGCTTCCAACGACGAGATCTGCCGTCGAGTTGGCGGGATCGATGAACGAACCCTCCGTAGGCACATCGATCGCTTTGTTGAACTCGGTTTCATGAAACGCCACGACAGCCCAAATCGCAAAAGATACCGAGTGAAGTCCTCCGAAGGTCAGTCCATTAGCTATGGCTTGTCGCTGGCTCCGTTGCTCGCGCGTGCCGGCGAACTACTTGCGACAGCCCAAGCGATGGAAAACGCTCGTCGGGATCGCGTGTTTTTGCGAAAGCAAATCCTAACCAAACTCGCTCAGATCGACGAAGCTGACCCCGAGAACGAACTCACTCATCAGGTACGCCGAGTTCTTCGGAGGAAGCTCTCGATCGCGGAGTATCGTACTTTGCTCGGCGAACTGGAAGCTCGATGCAAACAGATGTCCACCGCGGTGGACGCACCAGAAACAATGAAACTGCCCGCCAATGACGGGCAAACTGTCCGCCACCATTCTAAGTCTAAAAAAGAACAAAAAGACTTAGAAAGCGGGACCGACAGCGAAACACTTCCCCTGCAAACGCTCACAACCGTTTGTGACCAGGCTACATCGTTCGCGACGAACTCACTTAGGAACTGGCACGATGTCGAAAGCCACGCGAGAACGCTCGCTCCAATGATGGGAATCCACGAAAGCACCTTCGAAAAGGCTGCTAGGAAGATAGGCTCTCAAAAAGCATCATGCGCCATCTTCATAATTCTCCAGATGAGCAATCGCATCCGAGACTTTGGAGCTTATTTCCACAGCATCACGCTCGGTCGCAGAGAAACTGACTTCAACCCATCACTGTTGTTGGAGAGGCTTTCTCGTTCTGGGGCAGCCACCGCGTGATGTCCACCGCGGTGGACATGTTGAGAGATAGAGATGGGCTGTGAAAGGGGTGACGGGAAGTGAGATCGGGAGAGTGGCTTCCGGCGCCCGTCGTGGAGAAGATCTGATGGCGAAATCTGCCCAGAAAGTCACCCTGTCCCCGTCCCGGGACATTCCCTTCGACAAGCTCGTGCTGAGCCAGTCCAACGTCCGGCGCATCAAGGCCGGCATCTCGGTCGAGGAACTGGCCGAAGACATCGCCCGCCGCGGGTTGCTGCAGAGCCTAAGCGTTCGGCCCGTTCTGGCGGATGACGGGTCCGAGACCGGCAAGTTCGAAATCCCCGCTGGCGGCCGGCGCTTCCAAGCACTCTCGCTCCTGGTGAAGCAGAAGCGTCTGGCCAAGACGACGCCCATCCCCTGCATCGTACGGGATGCCACTTCCGCGATCCTCGCCGAAGACGACTCGCTCGCTGAGAACATGCAGCGTGCAGCCCTGCATCCGCTCGACCAGTTCCGCGCCTTTGTTGCTTTGCGGGAGAAGGGTCAAGGCGATGAAGAGATCGCAGCCGCCTTCTTCGTCACGCCGCAGGTGGTGAAACAGCGCCTGAAACTCGCCGCCGTGGCCCCTGCCCTGCTTGAGCTCTATGCCGAGGACGAGATGACGCTGGAGCAGCTAATGGCCTTCACGGTCAATCCGGATCATGAGCGCCAGGTTCAGGTCTGGGAGGCGATCCGGTCGTCCTGGAACAAGGAGCCCTATCAGATCCGGCGCATGCTCACGGAAACCTCTGTGCGCGCCTCTGACCGTCGTGCCGTCTTTGTCGGCGTCGAGGCCTATGAGGCTGCTGGCGGCACCATGTTGCATGACCTCTTCCAGGGGGACGACGGAGGTTGGCTGGAAGATCCTGCCGTGCTGGATCGTCTGGTCAGCGAAAAGCTCCAGGCTGAAGCCGAAGCGATCGCGACCGAAGGTTGGAAATGGATCGAGGTCTCGCTCGACCTGCCCTATGGCTACAGCCACGGTTTGCGGCGGCTGAGCGGAGACCCGGCGCCGATGACGGATGACGAGGGCGCGGCCCATGCCAAGCTGCTTGCCGAATACCGAGCGCTCGAAGAGGAATACGAGGGTCAGGATGAGTTCCCCGAAGAGATCGACGCGCGTCTTGGCGAGTTGGAAGTCGCGATGGAGAAGCTCGAGGCCAGGCCGCTGATCTTCGACGCGGAGGAGATCGCGAGGGCAGGGGCCTTCGTGACGCTTGATCGCTATGGCGAGCTTGCAGTTTGTCGGGGCTTTGTCCGGCCCGAGGATGAACCTCGGCAAGATGCCGACGTCCACAGCGGTGAACAGGCGGCAGACGGGCAGGGCGTTGAGCTTTCAACGGGGAGCAAAGTGGATGGTATCGGCCATGGCACGGTGATCACCTCTGCCGGTCAAGCGCTTGGCGCGAACATGCCCGACGACGAGGACGATGGTGCGTTGAAGCCCTTGCCCGAGCGGCTGATCATGGAACTGACGGCGCACCGCACCCTGGCATTGCGGGAAGCTGTCGGGCGTTCGCCTGACGTCGCCCTGACCTTGCTGCTCCTGAAGCTCGTCAGCGACACCTTCCGGACGTCCACTTCAGCCGGCAGCTGCCTCGAGGCTTCGGTGCGTCACGTCTACATGTCGGCGCAGGCGAGCGATCTGAAGGACAGCGTGGTGGCCAAGCTGGTGGACGATCGCCACGCGGAATGGGAGGCCGACTTGCCGCTCGGCGACGATGCCGCGCTCTGGGACTACCTGACCTCCCTTGATCAAGGGAGCCGGCTGTCGCTACTCGCGCATTGCCTCAGCTTCGGGATCAACGCGCTCCATGAGAAGGTGAACCCTTATGGTGCCGGTATCTCCGCCGGCGGTTTGACCAAGCGGATGACACAGTCCGACTTGGTCGCACAGGCGGTCGATCTCGACATGGTCGAGGCGGGCTGGGAGCCGACGGTCGATACTTATCTGAGTCGTGTGCCCAAGGCCCGGATCCTCGAGGCCGTGCGCGAGGCGAAAGGGGAGGGGACGGCGCAACTCCTCGATCATTTGAAGAAGGGCGAGATGGCGAGTGAAGCCGAGCGTCTGCTGAAAGGCAGCGGCTGGTTGCCGGAGGTTCTTCGCCGTCACGACCTGGCAGCACTCGATGGCGCGGAAGGGCAGGGGGCGCCTGAGCTCGTTTCCGACGCCGAGCAAGCCGAAGATGTCGACCTTCCCGCCTTCCTCACCGCTGACCTGCCGGGTGATGATGCATCGATGATGGCTGCGGAGTGATCCGCGCCATCCGAGGGCGGGTTTCCCCGCCCGCAATCACATAAAAGTCAACAATATCAATATGATGAATGCAAAACGACGCATTCAGGATGAGGAATCATGTCTGCAACCACCATTCTCGACACCGCGCCCCTGGGCGCGCTCATTCGCTACACCGACAACAGTCCGAAACCGCCTGCGCGGTTCACGAAGAAACTCGCGGCCTGGGATCGCTCGAACGGCGTTGGCCGTCTCGTCAAGAAGGAGCCGCCACGACCCTATCCGACCTGGACGGCGCCGGCGTCGTTCACGCTGCACGAGGGGAACTTCTCCTCGGACGGGGTCATACTCGTGACGATCATGCGGACCCATTCGGCGGATAGCGCCTTGACCTTCGAGGTCGCTGAGGAACCACAGCCTGGGCAGGTGCGTGTTCTGCTGGATTTCGGCAGTTGCACGGAGCTGCTCCACCTGGCCGAGTCTGTCACGGCTGCCGAACTCTGGATCTCTAGGGAAGGCTATCGCAACGCGCGGCTGGAGATTGTCGGCAGCGAGGACGGCGATAGGGCAGGGGAGGCGGAGCTTGCCGCCTGAGCCAGTGTAGAACCCAAGGGGCCCGCCCAAGCGCGGGCCTCTCACCCATCACGACCCTGTCCTGCGAGATCGCGAGCACCATAGGATTCAATCCATCACGGAAAGAGATCTTCACCCAAGAGCCTGCCCGGGAGGCTGGCAGCGATAGCATCAGCGGAACATCAGGCTCCAGTCAGCGGTCGCACCATCCCCCGCTCGCCATTCCCTTCCTTGCCCCGAATCCCGTCTTCGAGATCAACCCGCGAGGGGTCGGACTACGGGCGAGCCCGTGCCGCCGGGTGGATTCGGCCACGTTTCACTTTCTTGGCCGAACGCACCCGGTGATGTCAGCCAGTCTTCGGGCCTGCGGGGTCCTGTCGCGCGGGGGATGGTCCTCCGCCTCCAAGACAGGAGCCAAACAGATGTCCCGCAAAGATGCTCACGCCTTCGCCGCCTCTCTCGCCGCCACGCTCATGGTCTCGATCGTCGTCTTCCAGGCCGGTGATGGAACCTATGGCGCCGTCCCCGCCGATGAAATCGACGGAGACGAGGTCGTGATCGTCTCGGAATACGATCCCTTCGGGTGAGGCTTCGGCCTCACTTCCCGAGGACCCAGGCGTGGCACAGGTGTGCCCCTGGGCCTGTCGACGGTCTTGCGATCGGCATTGCCGTTCCAACGAGCGCCGAGCTGTGGCCAAGCGCATTCAGTATGATCCGACGACCGTTCGTTGAGGATAGTGCCGAAGCTCGTCAGTGGGACCGGGAAGTACGTTCCGGTCGCGGCTTGAGAAATGCCGCCTCCGTCCTGCCTTGCCACCAATACTTGGTTGGGCTACCTCCACTTGATCCGAGCTCATGGCAGGCGATCTCTCGGCTTCCAACAAGCTTTACCCTGCGCGGACCATCTCGGGACCTCCCGGCCACCGCTTCAGGTCGGAAATCCATCGTCCTGTCGCGAGACACTCGGGAAACCACTCTGCCAGTCGGGGCAGTGAGACCACCCGATGTTCCCTCAGAATTTCGAAACCCCGGGACATGACCGTGTCAACCGTCCCGCGGAAGGAGCCCTCGTCGAAATACCACTCCTGCTTGACGAATTTCACGTCGCGATCCGGATCGTCCCGCACGGGGGCTCGCCCCTCCTGGACTCTCCAGAGCGGGCAGTAGTCGCGCGAGAAAAGAACCTTCGTGCCATCCGCCTCGGTCCAGAATCCGTATGGCATCCAGAAGCGAAGCGGCACGAAGAGGCGCCCGGCGCGATGCGTAGGGGCTTCCCGGGAGACGCAGGTCATGATGCTATGATCGATCATGACGCGCGTGAGCCCCTCCGGCCCCTCGCCGCGCTCGACAAGCAAGGCGCGCGCATAGTCATAGCCGGGGGCCTTCACACGACACGGAGCTCCAATGTCATGCCGCCCGCGATCCGGATAGTCTGTGGCGAACAGTGCTTCCCGAACGGTGAGCGTGATTTCAGGGTCCGGACTGCCGCCGAAAAACCTCGTTCGGGTCAGTGCATCGAGGATGTCACCAATCCGAAGGCTGCTGGTCCGGTGAAGCCGAGAAACAATGTTGGCCTGGGTGACGACAGACGCCTCTGTCAGATGAGGAGTCTTCGCTTGGAGAGCTTGTAGGTGATGCAGATCGCGATGGCCGCTCGCCTGGGCAAGAGCGGTCTGGCACGCGTTCAGCGAGCTTGCGCCCGGCAGTTTCGAGAGAGCCTGCGCTGCACGCTTGAACGCGTGCTGGTCGGGAGAATGAATAGACAAGGTGATGATCCTTCAACAGATGCCGTATTGGGTGCCCACTGTGCCGACGGCGATGCGTCGAAGAGATTGGATGAAGAGAGCAAGGTCTTTCGTCCTGCGGTGCGCACGCATGCTTCTCCACTGTGGGCGGAACGGATCACCAGAGCCGTGCCATTGATATGGGCGTATCGCCTTCTCAAGACAAGGCATCCCCTGCATCTTTCGGACTCCGCATTTTCGCGGCAGGTTGGCAGCCGCCAACCATCATGCTTCCTCGTTCCTGAAACACCGGCAGGCGCCTCGCCATGTCGGACGAAACCCCGCATTTAACAAGTTTGGGGTAAACCAAGAACAAAATACACCCTGTAGTGTTGAAATGAATCTGGGCATGGCATATATTGTGCTAATCGGCGCGGAAGGTTGAAGGGAGGCAATCGGACGGGCACCACACCGGAGGAGGCCTTTTCGATGCCGCTCGACGATACCGCACCGCAACTCGATGCCCTACTGCTCGGAACCGTTCTCGAAATGGAGTTGAGCCCGCGAGACAACCAGGTCGCATCGAAACGATACAACCTGATCCCGGAACATCTCCAGCGGCCGAACAGTCCGATCCGCCGTTACATGGAGACAGCCCTCGTCTATCCTCAGGGCTCCCGCGCCATCGGCGCCACCATCGTTCATGGCGCTGACGACGACAGGTTCGACCTCGACGCCATACTCGAATTCCGCACCCCGGCCGGATGGACGCCGCGGCGAGTGCTCGATGAGCTGCGCGCCGCCTTCGAGGGCTTTCCCGACGTGAAGAAGATCGAGCGATGCACGCGCTGTATCCAGCTCCAGTTCGCATTCATGCACCTGGACGTCACGCCGATGGATCCGGACCGTGATCCTCGGCCCGAACGCGTCGGCGAGATCTACCACAGCCCCGATGAAGGGCGTGATGAACGGTTCCGCGTGAACCCCTACGGCTTTGCGGAAGACTTCAGGGCGCGCATCGCGATGCCGAGCCGGAGCTTCCAGGATCATGTCCGCGATGTGCGATCGAAGCTGCAGATGAAGGATCGCCTGGTGCCAGGCACCATCATGGCCGATGCCGACATAGACACGCTCCCCGAGCCCATCGATCCAATCCGGGATGCGCCGCAGGTCATCGCTCTAAAGCTCATGAAGCGATACCTCAACCTGCGCTATGCCAACCGGGACGAGAAGCGTCCGGTGTCCGTATACCTTTCCAAGATCGCCGCCGAAGTCCCTCTCTCTCCCTTCGGGATTTGCGCGCAGCTTGAGAGTTACGCCGCAGAGCTCGACAAGCGCATGGCGGCCGCGCTGGAAACCGGTCGCCGTCCCGAGGAACGCAATCCCGCGCTGTGGGAGGAGAACTTCAATGACCGGTGGCCGAAGCACGATCGGGAGATGAAGCTGTTCCGGATGGATCTGCGTCATCTCGTGTCGGAACTGGCTCGCGCCCGGTCCTCCAGCTTGACCGATACGCGCAGGATCTTCGACGGCTTGTTCGGCGAACGGGTCAGCGAGAAGGCGGTTCGGGCCTATATCGACGGCCTTTCCTCGACCGCCGGCGTTGCACACTACGAGCACAACAAAGGCTTCGTGGCCAATCCTGCCCTCATCGCGGCCGCACCGAAAAACGCAACCCAGGTCTCGAAGGCCCCTGCCCACCACTTCCATCCTGGCTTCCGCGACAAATGAAGACCCAGCCCCGGAAGCCGCGCTCCGCTCAGGTCCAGCTCAACCGCATGCGGCACCGCTGGCCGGTCCTCCGGCCGCGGATGCTGGAAGAAGGTCGGGTCATCGCGTGGATCGGACCTCTCCGGGGCTTCCAGATGAAATATGAGGTGGCCGTCATCTGGGAATGGCAAAACCTGAAAGCCGTTCCCCTGGTCCATGTTCTGGACCCGCCAATAGAACCCCGACCGGGGACCGATTTCATCGATCTGCCGCACCTGAACTACGATCATCAGACTCCGGAAGACTCGGCGCTCTGCCTGTTCGATCCCGATGCCGGGGAATGGGACAGCACGATGCTTATCGCCGACCGGATCGTCCCATGGGCATCCGAGTGGCTACATTTCTATGAAATCTGGCATCTCGACGGCGTCTGGCGCGGCTCGAACGCGCCGGGTCCGATCTCCGTGGGCGAGATCCTCAGGCAGCGGCAGGAGGCTCCGGATGGCACGAGGGCGTAGTCCATCGCAAAAGACAAGAATTCTTGTCTGGGGTCGCGCCGCCGGCCGATGCCAGTATCACGGCTGTGGCAAACGCCTCGATGGCGACCTCGTGACGGGCGATCTGGCTAAGAACCATGCCTACCTGGCTCATATCATCGCCTCTGACCCGGGCGGTGAACGTGGCCACCCGGTCCTGTCGCACCAGCTCGCGGACGATCCTGACAACCTGATGTTGATGTGCGATCCGCACCACCGCGAGATCGACGATCCCGCCAAGATCGATCGCTACACCGTGGACGTCTTGCAGGAGATGAAGCGTGCCAACGAGGAGCGGATCGAGCGGCTCCTCGAGAACCCGAATGCAACGCCCGCACATATCCTTCGGATTGCTGCGGCGATCGGTGACAACGAGACAGCCGTTCCGCTCCGGGACTGTATCGAGGCAATGAGGCCGGAGTTCACCCCGGCGGATCGGCGTCCCATCGACATCAAGATCCGCGACATTGCGCAGAAGGACAGCGATTCCGACTACTACCCCGTCGTCATCGACGCACTTCGCAAGAAGATCGAGCGGGAAATCGACGGAAGGTTCGCGGACGGTGATCTCGAGCATCTCGCGGTGTTCGGTTTCGCGCCCATGCCGGTCCTTATGGAGCTTGGTCGACTGCTTTCAGACCTGTCGGCCGTTTCAGTCTACGGCAGGCACAGGGAGCCAACGCCGGGCTGGGCCTGGCCGAACGATCGTGAACCTCTCGAGTTCACCTGCGTCCCCGGGGCCCCCGGACCGAAGAAGGTAGCGCTGAAACTCTCAGTGACCGCCGGGATTGCAGATGATCGTGTGATTCAGGCGCTGCCTGACGAGCCTGTTTCACTCTGGGAGATCCGGAGCAGCAGGCTGGGCGCGTCTGAGCTTCGCAACAAGGATGATCTCTCCCGTTTTCGGGAACTCGTCGGAAGGACGTTCGATGCCATCAAGGATCAGCACGGGATGGACCTAGACTTGTTTGTCTTTCCTGCCGCTCCCGCGGCCTGCGCGATCGAGTTCGGAAGAACCTGGCAGCAGAAGGTCCATCCTCCCTTCCTCATCTATGACCAGATACCGGAACGGGGATTTCTGCTTCGCCACGCCATTGGTCGGCCAATGTTAGATTAGCAAGACGCTCTTGCCCGAGGTTTTTTGAATTCTCGAGGGAAAACTCGCTCAGACATCGACTTGCAGGAGTAACGATCTTGCTCATTCGTTGCCATGGCTCAGCCCACGGCGTTCATCTGATCTGCTGTCGGTGCAGTGTCTATCAGTTCCGCCCAGGCTTGAAGTCCCTCATCTGTCCGGAGCCAGACGCGCACGTGATAGTCGTCTCGGTACCCACGAATTTGGCCAGCGAGTAGCCGGGGTCCTAGGCGAACGCTTCCACCTTGGCGCGGACTTCCGCTTTCTAACGATCCTCGCGCGTGGAGATCGCCTCAGCGACGTCCTTCTGCAGCTTCTTCAGCTCGCCGAGCGTCAGTGCCTCGATATCGAAATCAGCCGTTGGTGCGGTCCGTGTCCTCGATTTCCCAGTATCGATATCCCTTCGTGGCAGAGCCCTGCATTTCCCGGCTGGGAGGGCAGGGGGGCGAATGCTGGTATTAGCCACTTAGGCCGCTAGCAGTGTGCTGGGCTTGGAGTAAAGCAGTCGCGATAGGCAAGGGTACATGGTCTGGCATGGGCTCCCCGCATCTCTCTGTCTCCTGGGCCATCCCTTCGACTGACAATCCCCTAATCCCGTTCGGTCTCCTGCGCGCAACCCCGCGTCAGTCCGGGCCGTGTTGGCCGCCTTTGGCGTCCTGCCCGCTCCACCCCGGTCCTCTGGGGGTGTCCGGTGCCCATGCTGTCCACCGTGCACGCGTCACCCGACGGGCTTTTTCAGGGTCTTGTCGAAGGGACGGTCCCGAAGACAGGAAACACAGGAGCTTATCATGCAGAACATCGTCATCCTCGCCGGCAACATCGGTCAGACCCCCGAAGTCCGTACCACCCAGAGCGGCACCAAGATCACCAACTTCAGCCTCGCCACCTCGCGCCCCCGCCTCTCGGAAGGCCGAGTAATGCGCGACGAGAACGGCTACCGGGTCATGGACACCGAATGGCACCGCATCACCTGCTTCAACGGTCTCGGCAAGACGGTCGCCGAGCATTGCGAAAAGGGCATGAAGGTCCTCGTCCATGGCCGCATCCACTACACCAAATGGATCGACAGCATGGGGAACGACCGCTACGGCTGCGAGATCATCGCCGAGAAGGTTGACTTCCTGAGCCGCCCGAAGTCGGCCGAGAACGAAAACCCCGAACTTGTCGACCGCGACGACGAGATCCCGTTCTGAGGAACGGGATCTCCCCCTCGGGCCCGGCGGGGACTCCCGCCGGGTTCTGTCGTTCTCTGCCCATTTCGGTCATTCGCCCACGGATCGGCACCGCGGTGCAACTTCCCTAAACCCGCCACTCGTACCGGGAAGGCGATGCCTTCGAGGCGAACGTGAACCTGAGCGTGAACACCGGCGGGGTGATCGTCGTGCCGAACAAGAACACGATGGAAGAGTTTTTAGAGGCGCAGCGACAGGCCGGGCTCAATGACAGCCCGATCCGGCCCGACGCGGTGGAGCGCATCCCGGGCCAGCGCACCATTGAGGATGTTCTAGACCCTGAGACAAAGCGCGGCGATTGATGCCCAAGGGTGGCTATTCGGGTTGTTGAGTCGCGGTCGCAGCTATCCCCTCTAACGCTTCGAGGATAGCCTGATCCCGCTCGCGTTGTTGCCGAAGCAATTGTTCGATTGTCTGTAGCAGTGCGGAGTTTGTATCGCCGGTCGATTGAACCGCTTCCGCCATGGCGGCGGAAACGCTCTCTATTGCGGCTTGAGAACTGCCCAAATCGTTTCCCAGCGCCGTCTGAAGCTCGTCTATCTCTCCTCGGATGGTTGTAAGCGCCACGTCCATGGCCGCCGAATCCTGCGGCACCCGCCAATACTCGGTGTAGGCGATTTGCGCGACCGAGAAGACAATAGCGAAGATGCCAACGAGGATGGCCTTGTTCGCGGCCTTGCTGTTCTTCTCGGCCTCCTTGGAAAAATTCTCTAGGAACTCTGCCGACGCGACCTGAAGGCCATTCATGATCCTGAGAGCATTTTCCCCGAAGCCGACTAGGTTTTCGAGCCTTTCGGTCATGTCGCCCAGACGCTCGTTGGTCTCATGGATTGGGTTCGGCGGAATATCTATTGGTTTGAGCACAGCGGGCGAGGGACCCCATATACCCGACCTTGTGCCGTAAAGGCTCTCAAGTCCCTCGCTTTGCTTGAGGAGATCTTCGCTGACGCTCCTTATGCCGAGGTTCTTGCTGCCGAGAAGTCCCCCCAGCGATCCCTTTAGGCTTGTGAACATTTCCCCCAGCTTAGCACTCTGCTTTTTGTTTTCTGCGGCAAGCACGCTGAGCAAGTAATCCGCATCTGACTGCCCCTCTCTTCTTTCGATTTCTGGGTCCGGTTCGAACGATTTGTCGTTCTCAAGAAATTCGCGTGAGAATCTGATTACGTCATCATCAGTGAATGCGGCTACCTCGGCTTCTGTCGGCTCGCTAGATTTCTCGCCGTCCTCTTGATCATCGACATGGCTCTTGAGCATCACGCCCATGATCGCCCGGATCGCTTCTATTGCGTTTGGTGCGTCTCTATCTTGATGTTTCTCGATGATTCTGGCGGCTTTGACGGAATAGAAATAGACGTCCCAGTCTCCGGCGGTTTCTGAATGAAAAACCCACTGAGGCTGGATTAGTTTTGACAAGTCCATTCGTCTACCTTGCCCCTTGGGTTCTGGAAGTGCCCTCTGCCAATTCGCAGCTTACTTCGATTTTTGGGTTTGAAAAGCAACGATTACCGCTCTGCCGCCGCAACGGCTCGCGCTATAGTTGCGCATCCCGGGGTGATGGCGACCCTGACAGCGCAGTGGCAGCGCGTCGGCCCCTCAAACCTGTGAGTACCGACCGATGACCGCGAAGCTCGCCCCCGATGACAATCCCCCACCTTGCCCGCCGCCGGAACGCTCTACGGCTTGCCGGAACTGGCCGAGGCGGTCGCCACCGCGACCCTCCCGGAGAGAAGCACCGCGCCCTGATCGCCCGGCTTGCGGCCGCGCTGTGAACCGCGGCTATTGCCGATTGCTGCGCCCGCAGTGCCGCGACATCAGAGGCCGCTCACCGCCCTTCACGTCGGCTAGAGTAAGAGGAGTGCCGGTTTCGCCGCGACAGGTTGAAGGCTGGGAGAGTGGCTCCCGGCGCCTGTCGCGGAGGAATGCCGATGGGCGTTGTGGAAGTTCTGGATGCGGTACAGCCGACGCGGGCCGGTGGCTGGAAAGTGGATGTGAGCCGGGGTGACCGGAATGGGCGGGTGTCGTCCGAATGGTTCAACAGGCCGGATGACGAGCGGTACCTGTCGCTCGACGATCTCTGGGCCAATGTGAAGGGTCGCTCTGAGCGCAGCCGCAGCCGGGTGGTGCAAACCGCCGACATCCGTGTCGAGGCAGCGCGCGACAGTGCAGAGCGGCTGCACTTGGTCCTGCCGAAAGCGCATGAGCCGGTCGCACCCACGCACTGGGCCTTCGGCCAGCTTGCCAGCATCGTCGGTGCCCCGGCCTCCTACCTGCGGCAGTTGCCCGCGCCGCTGGCGGGGATCAACCTGCAATACGGCCTGACCAACCACCGCGCCGAGCAGGTGAAGACTTTCGAGACGGAAGACGGCCGGACCGAACTGCGCGCCGTGACCGGTCCCGACTACGGCCGCATCCATGACTTCGAGCTTGTCGAGGCGGTGCAGCGCATCGCGGGCAATGGCACGGGCGACACGCGCTGGAAGGTGCCGGGTGTGCTGGATTGGTCGACTGGGGTCTACAACCCTGATGTCGAGATCAGCCGCGATACGACCACGCTCTATGCCTCGGACCGCGACGTCTTCCTGTTTCTGGTCGACGATCGCAATCCGATCGAAGCAGGCAAGTTGCCCGACGGCTCCCCCGATCTCTATTTCCGGGGCTTCTATTGCTGGAATTCCGAGGTGGGCGCGAAGACCCTCGGCATGGCGAGCTTCTACCTGCGAGCGGTGTGCCAGAACCGCAATCTCTGGGGCGTGGAGGATTTCCAGGAGATCAAGATCCGCCACTCGAAATACGCCGCCTCGCGCTTCGCACATGAGGCCGCCCCGGCGCTGACGCGGTTCGCCAATTCCTCGCCGCAGGGCTTCGTGAACGGCATCAAGGCCGCGCGGCAGCAGATCGTCGCGCGGACGGACGAGGACCGCGCGGATTTCCTGCGCAAGCGGGGCTTCTCGAAGGCGGAGTCGGGCAAGATCATCGAGAAGGTGCTGATGGAAGAGGGCCGCCCGCCCGAGAGCATCTTCGACTTCGTGCAGGGCATCACGCGGCTTGCGCGCGACAGGACGCAGCAGGACGCCCGCCTTGATATGGAAGGGCGCGCCAAGAAGCTTCTCGACCGGGTCGGCTGACGCGGACCCCGACACAGCGACCGCCTACATTCGCGGCGGTCGCGCACTTCCCTTCAACAAGCATGCCACTGGCCCCGCCCCGAAAGGGCAGGGGGCCTCGGTGCGTGCCAGTCAGCGAGACGCCCATGACTCCCCAGGAAGAAACCATCGTCCTCGAGGCCCGCGACATCCTCGGCCGCTATCTCAGCCGAAACCCCGTCATCGACAGCTGGCAGGCGCTTCTTGACTATTGCGCGCTGACGGTGCGCGGGCCGCTCGAGCGGTTCCACGTTCTCTATCTCGACCGCAAGAACCGCATCATCGCCGATGAGCTCTTGTCGATCGGCACGGTCGACCATGTCCCGGTCTATCCGCGCGAGGTGATCAAACGGGCTCTGATGCTGAACGCCAGCGCCCTGATCCTGATCCATAACCACCCGTCGGGAGATCCAACGCCGTCGGAGGCTGATCTCAGTATGACCAAGGAGATCCAGAAGGGGTGTCGCTATCTCGGCCTCACGCTGCACGACCACATCATCGTCGGCGCCGGGACGGAACTGAGCCTGCGGGCCTTGGGCAAGCTCTGACGCGCCTTTCGTACCCGCCGCCGTCGCCCATTCGAGGAAGAGGGCGGCGGTTCGGTCTTTGACGGTTTGAAGCGGGGAGAGAGGCTTTCTGCACCGTCGGAGATATGCCCATGTTCGACCTTCTTTGCCAAACTCAGCCGGAAACGCAGAACACAAGTTTGCCGCCGAGCCTCCTGACCGATTTTACAGATCAAGACTTGCCGTTTTCGCTCACGACGACTTGCCTTGCGGCCTCGGCTCTCATGTCCGGGCAGGCCCACCCCACGGTACTGGAGCGGTTTGCCACGCTGGCCGAAGCCATGCAGGGTGCAATCGTTCACGCCGAAGATATCACATCTGAAGACGCGCCGCGCATCCTGGCAATCCTGGATCGGGAGGGCCGCCTCGTTCTGGCCGGGGCTACCAATGATGGCGGGGTCGCATGGTGCCACCCGGTCTTGGATGCCGCCGAAGCCCGCGCCGTCGTGTCCGAGGCCAGCCAGACCCGCGCGCAGGCCATACGAGCGGCCGACTGGCAGGAATATGGCCTCGCGCGACGGCTCCGGCACCATGCCGAACTTCTCGATGCCCGTCTGGTCGATCCGCTCTGGCGCGTCTTCGCGTCTCGCGCCCTGCAGATCGCGGCGTGACGCCCGAGAGTCAGAGAAGGGCAGGGGAGGATTTGAACCTACGAGGACGAGAGAGCCTTGGGGTTCAGTTCCTTTCCCTCATTCCGGAGTTTCCTATGTCCAAGATCGAACCCACTCTGGCCGCGCCGATGGCGCCGTCCAGAATTGATTTCACCGCCGTGCTGGCCCGCCAGGCCGAGCGCGACGCGCGGATCGCAGCTTTGCGTCCGGCCAACAAGGAGCGCCTCTTCGATGGCCTGACTGCCGCAGGCATCACCCATGTTACCGTGAGCTTCGACGGCTATGGCGATAGCGGCCAGGTTGAAAGCATCGAAGCCTACGCGGGCGAGACCGAGGTCGCTTTCCCCAAGACCCAGATCGCCTATGCCGCACTGACTTGGGACGACCCCGAGGTCGAGATGCGGGCGCTTTCGCTCGAAGATGTCGTCGAGCAACTGGCCTACGACTTCCTCTCCGACACCCATTGTGGCTGGGAGAACAACGACGGTGCCTGGGGCGAGTTCTGTTTCGACGCGGCCGCCCGCTGCATCCACCTTGAGTTCAACGAGCGCTTCACCTCGTCCGAACTCTACAAACACGATTTGTAAGGGGGCGGCGATGGCACATCCGTATCACCACGCCCTGTCCTCGGTGAAGAAATGGGGCGGCACGGTCAACGACTACCTCGCTGTGCATTCCTGGTTCGACCAGAGCAAGGAGATCACAGCCGATTTTCGGCACCGGGCGCTGCGCCACCATGCCGAGGGCATCTTCATGGCCGAGACGATCTTCGGCCAGACCCTCACGCTCTCGACCGGACGCATCATCCCGACCCGGTGGGTCGGCGAGCAGCATGTAAGGGAAGACCTTGGCTTCATCCCGGGCTTCGCCGATTGGGTGAAGGCCATTCGGCCCGAGCCTTGGATGGGTCGAACCGAACGGATCGAGGCACAGGTCGATCCGCATCTCGCCTCGCCCGTGGTCGAGGTTACCTGACATGACCGACCCAGCCTATCAGCGCCTTGGCCTGCCAGCGACGGCTTCGCCCTTTGCCGTCCTGCGCGCAGCGGTCCGGGCGCTCCACCCCGACACGCGCGCATTGCGCGGCTTCCGGGCCGCGCGCAAACGCTTCTACCGGCAGATGCTCTCCGCGCATGCCGCGCGACAGGCAGCGGGCGACAAACCGACCGGCTGATCGCTCCCGGCCAACCCTTCATCCCAATCCAGCGCCCGGCCTCTTGGCCGGGTCTTTCCAATTCAGGAGGTCCCCATGGCGGATTACTTCACCCATTTCTCGTGCCTGATTGACGTCGGCACTCCCGACAAGGCGGGCCGTGCACTCGCGTTGTTTCAGGATCTGCAGGCTGCGGATCAGGACGCCGACGACCCGGAGGTCGCGGGCTTCGACCTGGTGCGCCAGGACGCGCCCGAGGGCAGCAGTCTCTGGATCCATGATGACGAACACGGCGATGTCGAAGCCGTCATCCGCTTCGTCTTGCGCCTCGCCGAAGACCTCGACCTCACCGGCCTTTGGGGGTTCCAATATGCTCTGACCTGCTCCTGGCCGCGGCTCGACGCCTTTGGTGGCGGCGCGCATGCCATCGATCTCGGGGCACGCAAATCCATCGGATGGACCAGCACGCAAGAATGGCTGGCCGCCGCGCTGAACGGGGAGGACCCCGATGCCTGAGGTCATCTGCACAACCGTCTACCAGTTCCCTGAGCTCTCGGATGCCGCCAAGGAGAAGGCCCGCAACTGGTATCGCGACTTCGGACCCCAAGACGACTGGTGGGACGCGGTCTATGAAGATTTCGAGCGGGTCTGTGAGATCCTCGGCATCCGTCTGAAAACCACCTCCGTCCGCTTGATGGGCGGCGGGACGCGGGCCAAGCCCTGCATCTGGTTCTCCGGCTTCTGGAGCCAGGGTGATGGAGCTTCGTTCGAAGGCTACTGGTCCCACGCCAAGGGCGCCGCCGCGCGCATTCGGGACTACGCGCCCACGGACGCGACGTTGCACGGCATCGCCGACCGGCTGCAGGCCATCCAGCGCCGGAACTTCTACCAGCTCGCCGCCGAGGTCAGCCATCGTGGCCGCTACTACCATGAATACACCATGTCGGTGGACGTCACGCGGGACAGCGCGACCTGGCAGCCGCCGACCGAGGACGCGGAAGAGATCGTGACCGAGGCGCTGCGTGATCTGGCCCGCTGGCTCTACCGCCGGCTAGAGGACGAATACGACCACCTCACTTCGGACGAGGCCATCGAGGAGGGGATCATCGTCAACGCATATACGTTCACGGAAGGAGGGCGGCGGTTCGGGTAACAGAGATCAAAGCGCAAGGTTCATTTGATCTTTACAGTAAGTCCATATGGACTATATTGAAGCCAATGGAGGACGCCATGTACGTTGCAGAGAAAATCCGGGAACCCGCACAGATCAACGCCGTCGCGTTGAAAGCTTATGCACGCGTGGCCGATGCTTGGGGTCTCAGTCTCAAGGAAGCGGCTGGCCTTGCCGACATGTCAGAGAGCACGTGGAAGCGCGCCAAGAAGCCGGATTTCGCCGGAGAGCTCACCAAGGACCAACTGCTGCGGCTCAGCGCTGTAATTGGCATCTTCAAGTCGCTCGAACTCTACTTCTCGGAGCCTCTGGCAAAATGCTGGTTCACCCGACCGAACAAGGGGCCGCTCTTTGGTGGAAGCCGACCAGTCGACACCGCCATCGACGGGGGTTTGCCGCAGATCCTCGCGGTTCGGACCTATCTTGATGCGTTGCGTGGTGGGGCATGAAGCAGACCGAGATTTCCGATCGCGGTCTCGTTCGTCTCCTGCCTGCCACCTACCACAAGCCACCATCGCTGCGCGGTCTCGTCGATACCGATGACGAGATGGAGGTCTTGGCAGAGATCGAGGGCCTGACCAGTGGGCGTCTACAGGCCGAACGCGGGCGCAACCCGCATCTGGACCCGCGCGAACTCGCTTGGCAACGCCGCAGCCGCGATCTGCGCATCTATGGGGACAGTCACGTCAACGCAGCCTTCACTTACACCCGCGTCGGCGGAAACCGCTTCAACGCGGAGGAGCGCGGCGCGTGGTACTGCGCATGGGATGTGATGGTTTCTGTCAGCGAAGTGGCCTGGCACCGCACACGCGAACTCGGCTTTACCGGCAGCTTCCAGGACAGCGCCCGCTATGTGGAATTGCTGGCCGACTTCATCGGCGTCTTCGATGACATGACCGGTGAGGCAGGTCATCCGGCGCTGCATCCGGATCCGGCTGTCGGGTATCCCGAGGGCCAAAGCCTGGCACAGCATCTGCGTCGGGGCGGATCCAAGGGCCTGATTTACCCTTCGGTCCGGGCTCCTGCACCGGGCGGGAATTGCCTGGTCTGCTTCGAGCCCCGCGCAATTCAGAACGTTCGTCCGGGCGCGTCTTGGGATCTTGTGTGGGTTGGTACACCGCACTACTCGATTGCGGCTGTCGGCTGACAAGTTACAGCGCATGCGCCTTTGGGGGTCCGAAGAAATGAAACAGGCAAACGACAACAGCGCGGACGTCACGAACTTGAAGCCATGTGACCATCAGCCGTTCTTTGAGGCGTTGGACTGTCCGCCCCCACCGACCGACGCACTACGAGCAGCGTTTCGTAGGCGGAGGGAAACTCTGGTGGATTCTTGCGCCGACAAGCCATCCACCAGCTGACACCCGTCACCTGTTCCCGTCGATCCACTTCGACATGAGCCCCTTGTCGCGAAAGCATTCGTCCGGAACGGCGCGCCGTTTGATCCGGGCGAGTTTCTCAGCGAAGGCTACCTGCTTGGAGGTGGGCAGCCGGTCCATGTCCGATACCGGCTTCAGCCGGGCCTGAGCCTCGATCCAAGCGCTCAAAGATCGCCGGTCTTGCTGAACCTCCCAGGGCAGGAGCGTCCGGTTGCGCTGCGCGAGCGACCGCGCATAGGCAATCTGCTTGGGTGTTACGGGCAGGGCGTGCGTGGTGCTTTCCATGGTGGAACCCCCTTTCTGGCTTGGTTCTGAAAATAGAACATAACAAGAACAAAATCAAGCCAAGCGTCGGGAACACCTCGGTGCGAGAGGGAGAGAGGGGCCGGGAAAGATCAGGCCTGAGGGTGCCCGAGAGAGGGTGCCTGGGCCTGAACCTGTCCCCCATTCCGGAGTTTCCCGATGACCTATCTCGCCCCTGTTACGCCTCCCATACCCGCTCCATCTCGCGATCCCGCGCCCGCGATCCTCTCCGTCGCCGAGGCGCTGCAGCCTGATCTGGCGCAGGGCTTCCAGATCGACGCGCTGCGTCTGCGCCGCGAGATGGAATATGCCTTTGGCGGCTCCGATGCCGATGGTGCCTGGGACTGGAAGCTCGCCTATGAAGCGGGCGAGGTGGCGCTGATCCTCTTTCTGCGAAAGTTCGGCCGGGCGCTGCTTGCGCGTGCCGGCTCGCCTGCAGCGCTCTTGCCGATCCTCGCCAAGGTGGCAGGCCTCTTGCCCACGCATACGCGCCGCTCTGAAGAGATGGAGCGCTTTCAGCAATTCAGCACGCCCTTGCCCATGGGACTCGCGGCATTGACGGCAGCACAGATCACGCCCCTCGACCTGGTCCTCGAGCCTTCGGCCGGGACCGGACTCCTGGCGATCCTTGCCGAGATCGCTGGCGGCAGCCTTGCGCTGAACGAGTTGGCCGACATCCGCGTCGATCTTCTTCGGCTGCTTTTCCTAGGTCGACCGGTCACACAGTTCGATGCCGCGCAGATCGACGATCATCTCGATGTCTGCTCAAGCCCGAGCGTCGTCCTGATGAACCCACCTTTCTCGGCTATGGCCAATGTCGATGGCCGGACGACTGACGCTACGGCGCGGCATTTGCGCTCGGCGTTGGCCCGGCTGGCCCCCGGCGGGCGGCTCGTGGCTATCACAGGGGCCGGTTTCGCGCCGGATGCGCCTGCTTGGGCCGAGACCTTCGGCCGTCTGACCGAGACGGCCCATCTCGTATTCACGGGTGCCGTGTCTGGCGCAGCTTTCGCCAAGCACGGCACCAGCTTCGAGACGCGGATTTCTGTTTTCGATAAATGCCGCGGCGGCGAGCCGGGCGGCATCACCGCTGACCTGCGCCAGCCCACGTCCCCGGACGTCGCACATATTCTGTCCCGGATCACCGCAGAGGTCCCGCTGCGCTTAGAGCTGGATCAGGCAGCTGCAATGGAGCAGGGCCATTCTTCCCACTTCCCGGGAAACCCCGCCCTAACCACACGCAAACCCGTCAGCCAATCGCGCGCGACCTCCGCAGCTCAACCGGCGACACATGAAACGCCGATTGAAGCCGAGGAACTGGACTACGCTCTCCGCGACGCCGCCGAGGACGAAGACGCCGCACGGCTGTCCGATGCGATCTACGAGACCTTCCGTCTGCAGGCGATCGACATCCCAGACGCCGCATCGCACCCGACCAAGCTTGTGCAATCGGCGGCCATGGCCTCTGTCGCACCTCCGAAACCCTCCTATCGCCCCAAGCTTCCGGCGACCATCCTGCGCGACGGCCTGCTGTCAGACGCGCAGCTCGAGACCGTCATCTACGCGGGGGAGGCGCATGGCGCGCATCTCGCGGGGTCTTGGACCGTCGATGAGACCGGAGACGTGGTCTCCGCTGCACCGGAGGACGCCGCTGACGCCGTCCGCTTCCGCCGCGGCTTCTTCCTCGGCGATGGCACCGGGGCGGGCAAGGGCCGTCAGTCGGCCGGGATCCTGCTGGACAACTGGTGCCAAGGCCGCTGCAAGGCGCTCTGGATCTCGAAAAGCGACAAGCTCCTCGAGGACGCGCAGCGCGACTGGTCGGCACTCGGGCAGGAGCGCCTGCTGGTCACGCCGCTGTCGCGCTTTGCCCAAGGCCGTGACATCCCGCTTACCGAGGGCATTCTCTTCACCACCTATGCGACGCTGCGCTCGGAAGAACGGGGTGCCAAGAAATCCCGCGTCGACCAGATCGTCGACTGGCTCGGGGCGGATTTCGACGGGGTGATCATCTTCGACGAAAGCCATGCCATGGCGAATGCCGCCGGCGGCAAAGGCGAGCGGGGCGATACCATGGCCTCGCAGCAGGGCAGGGCGGGTCTGCGCCTGCAGCACAGGCTTCCGAATGCCCGTGTGGCCTATGTCTCGGCCACGGGCGCGACGACCGTCCACAACCTTGCCTATGCGCAACGTCTCGGGCTTTGGGGCGGGGAGGATTTCCCCTTTCAGACCCGGTCGGAATTTGTGGAAGCCATCGAGGCTGGCGGTGTCGCGGCGATGGAGGTTCTGGCCCGCGACCTCCGGGCGCTCGGTCTCTACACGGCGCGGTCGTTGTCCTATGACGGTGTCGAATACGAGATGCTCGAACATGCGCTCAGCCCCGAGCAGCGCGGCATTTACGATGCCTATGCCGGGGCCTTCGCCATCATTCACAACAACCTGACCGCGGCGCTGGAGGCGGCGAACATTTCTGGCGAGCGCGGCACGTTGAACCGTCAGGCGAAATCCGCCGCGCGGTCCGCTTTCGAGTCCGCCAAACAGCGTTTCTTCGGCCATTTGCTCACCTCGATGAAGACCCCCACGCTGATCGCATCCATCGATGCCGATCTGACAGCGGGTCACGCGGCGGTCATCCAGATCGTCTCGACCGGTGAGGCACTGATGGATCGCCGCCTGACGGAGATCCCAACCGACGAATGGAATGATATCCGTTGTGACATCACTCCCAGGGAGTATGTCCTGGACTACCTCGCCCATTCTTTCCCGGTCCAGCTCTACGAGCCTTTCACCGACAGCGAGGGCAACCTCTTGTCGCGCCCCGTCACGCGCGACGGCCAACCGGTGGAGTGCCGCGAAGCCGTCCGCCGTCGTGACGCGCTGATCGAGAAACTGGCTTCGCTGCCGCCGGTGCCGGGTGCGCTCGACCAGATCGTCCAGCGCTTCGGCACCGATCTCGTGGCCGAGGTCACGGGGCGCTCGCGGCGCATTGTGCGGAAGGGCGAAGGGCATTCGGCACGGCTCGTGGTGGAGAACCGGGCCGGAGCCGCGAACCTCGCGGAAACCCAAGCCTTCATGGATGACGAAAAACGTATCCTGATCTTCTCGGATGCCGGCGGCACCGGGCGCAGCTATCACGCCGATCTCGGGGCGAAGAACCAGCGCCTGCGGGTCCATTACCTCTTGGAGCCCGGCTGGAAGGCAGATGCCGCGATCCAGGGGCTTGGCCGCACCAACCGCACCAATCAGGCGCAGCCGCCGCTGTTCCGCCCCGTCGCCACCGATGTGAAGGCGGAGAAGCGGTTCCTCTCGACCATTGCGCGCCGTCTCGACACGCTTGGCGCGATCACGCGCGGCCAGCGCCAGACCGGGGGGCAGGGGTTGTTCCGCCCCGAGGATAACCTCGAGTCTCCCTACGCCCGCGATGCCCTGCGCCAGCTTTACCGCCGCATCTATCGCGGCGATCTGGCCGGATGTTCGCTCGGGGCTTTCGAGGATGCGACCGGGCTCAGCCTGACCGATGACAACGGGCTGAAGGACGACCTTCCCCCGATCACGACCTTCCTCAATCGACTGCTGGCGCTGACGATCGACATGCAGGCCGTGTTGTTCGCGGGTTTCGAGGAGCTGCTCGATCAGCGAATTGAGGGCGCCATCGCCGCCGGGGTCTACGACATCGGGCTCGAGACACTCCGTGCCGAAAGCTTCCGGGTGACCGACGCACAGGTCATCTACACCCATCCGGGCTCCGGCGCGGAAACCCAGCTTCTCACCATCGAGGAAAAGCGGCGCAACACGCCGACCTCGCTCGCGGATGCGCTCGACTGGCTGGATGATCCGAAGGCGCGCCTGCTTGTCAACAGCCGCTCGGGCCGGGCTGCCGTGCAGGTGCCCGCCACCAGTCACATGCTGGACGATGGGACCATCGAGCCGCGCCTGCGCCTGATCCGCCCGCTTGATGCCAGCACGGTCCCGGCCAAGGTCATGGAGGACACCCACTGGCTCGAGGCCGACCGCGCGGCCTTCACTGCGGCGTGGACTGCGGAACTGGCCGAGGTGCCGGAGTTCTCCGAAGCCACGCTGCATATCGTAGCAGGTCTGCTGCTGCCGATCTGGATGCAGCTTCCCCAGGATGAAACCCGGGTCTACCGCCTGCAGACTGATGGCGGTCAGCGCATCATCGGTCGACGAGTCTCGCCCGCCTGGGTCGCGACTACGCTGGCCGCCGATGCGCCCAACCTCTCGGCCGCGCAGGTCCATGCCCTGGTTCTCGAAGGCAAGACCGTGGTGTGCCTGTCCGAAGGGATGGAATTGCACCGATCCCGTGTCATGGGCGTGAACCGGATCGAACTCTCGGGCTTCTCGGAGGCAGCCAAGGATCGGCTCAAGGCCGATGGCTTCTTCTCGGAGATCATCAGTTGGAAGCTTCGGCTGTTCTTGCCGACCGACGCCGATGGCGTCGCGATACTGGATCGTTTGCTTGCACGTTGTCTTGTCGCAAGTCTACATGATCGCGGAGGCTGTTGACCCATGTATTCTGAAACCGAAGACCTTGTTCGCGATCTGGCAGAAAATGCCGAAGGCGTCTGTCGTGCCTACTTGTCCAAGGGGAGGCGGGAAGGAGCCTACTGGATCGTGGGCGATCTGCAGAACAACCCCGGCCGGTCGCTCTTCGTGCGGCTGACCGGGCCCACGTCAGGGCCGGGGGCGGCAGGTAAGTGGCAGGACCCTGCCGTAGGCGCGCATGGCGATCTCCTGGACATCATCCGCGCCCGGACGGGGATCACGCGCTTCCCCGACCTTCTCGCCGAGGCCCGAGCGCATCTTGGCCGTCCGCAGCCGGTCGTCCCGGATAGGCAAGAGCCTAGGAAGGCCAAGGTGCCCGGTGGCACTCCTGCGGCGGCGGCGCGCTTGTTTGCTGCCTCGAACCCGATCACAGGCACGCTTGCTGAGACCTACCTCCGTTCCCGAGGCATCACCCAATTGGCCTGGCCGGCCCGAAGCTGCATATTTGCGCATTTAGAAGAACAAAAGGCGTACATTTATGAATCTGACCGCTGCAGATACATTGCGACGTTTTCG